>ERZ772956.752-NODE-752-length-23238-cov-46.250615_pt1 | contig 23238 bp, 20 predicted proteins | sample MGYA00580683_ERZ772956 | MGnify/ENA primary metagenome ERZ772956 (study PRJEB29015, sample SAMEA2738077) | human oral metagenome | biome: human oral; feature: human-associated habitat; material: saliva | place: China | collected 2212 ... | reverse complement strand
AACCTTTACAAAGAGGGAGAGAGATGAGAATAAATAAGTATATAGCATCGGCAGGAATCTGCAGCAGACGTAAGGCTGATGAACTTATTACCAACGGAAATGTCAAGGTCAATGGGGCTGTTTTGACAAGCCCGGGCTACGAGGTCTGCGAGGGTGATAAGGTCACAGTAAATGGTAAACCCATCGATGCTGAACGCAAAAAAGTATATATTCTTCTGAACAAGCCTATCGGATACGTTACGACCGTGAGCGATGAGCTCGGAAGGGCTACGGTCATGGAGCTGGTGACGGATTTTGAGGAGAGGCTCTTTCCTGTGGGAAGGCTTGACTACAACACTTCAGGCATGATAATTCTCACAAACGACGGAGAGTTTGCCTATAAGCTTGCGCATCCAAAGCACGAGCTGCCCAAGACCTATAGAGCACATGTTGCAGGATATCTATCAAAGCAAAAGTGCCACCGCCTGATAAACGGAGTGGATATCGGAGGATGTAAGGTCAAAGCCGATTCAGTTGAGATAGTAAAAGATTTGCCTAAGTCAACCATTGTGGATATTACTATTCACGAGGGCAAGAATAGACAGGTCAGAAAGATGTTTGCAGCTGTCGGAAACCAAGTTCAGGAGCTTCAGCGCATTGCTATAGGAGACATCAAAATCGGAAGGCTTTCACTAGGCCACTACCGTAAGCTGACAAGAGAAGAGATAAACAAATTACAAGGATAATCAAACCACCGAGCAGAGTTTAGTAACTTTGACTCGGTGTTTTAATGTATGGGGAATAAAAGGGGTTTATCAACTGGTTTAAAGCTATTTGGAGAAAAATGTTTATTCCCATATAAATAAATCTTGACAGATATTTTAATGTATATGATAATTGTTGTGAAAATGGATATTAATTCTATATTTAAAACAAGATTTATAAACAATATAAGGAGAAATTGGCATATAATATATGCCAGCATAAATGGATAATATGCTTCAGGATAATACGATAAATAAGAAAGTTTTAGTCATATTATTAACAATGATAATAGTTTTTGTAGTAGCTTTTGCAGGTTGTTCTAATAATAAAGTTACAAAAAAATCTAATGTAGAAGATTCATCATCAAGAAAACAAACAATAGCAATTGTTAATCAAGATGTTGGAGTGGAATATTCAGGTAAAATAATAAACTATTCTGAGGAATTTGTTAAAACTCTCGACGAAAAAACTTTTAAGCTAGTTTCAAGTATAGACGCAGAAGAAGGCCTTAAAAATGGAACCTATGCTGGTATTATAGTCTTTCCTGGAAATCTGTCTTCAAGTATACTGAGCATTAACTATAAAAATCCTCAGACAATAAATCTTGAGTATAGTATTAGTAAAAAAGAGAAATTTGATGATATATATTTCCAAATCTATGATGTGTATAATTCATTCAATAATAAACTCTCATATGCATATATTAATGCCTTAATGGATGAGGTTGAACTTGGTCAGTACAATATAAAAGAAGTTTTCAATAATGATGGGAATAACCTAGCTGCAGCAAGAAAAGTTGCAGAAGGAAATTATAGAGTTGAGTTTAAGGAACCAACGATTCCAATGGAAATGCCGGAATTTAAAGAGCAAAACACGGATGCATACCAAAATAGTGGGAACAATTATGCAGACGAAATTGATGACTTATTTAAGACGGCATACGCATCCGCACATAAAAGTATAAGCGATGAAATTAATATAGATATTGATATTAAGGCAGTAGATGATAGCGTATCCAAGGTCAAAGAAATGTTAAGACTGATTACTAAATATGCTGATTCTATAGCTGATTTCAATACTAAATATGATATATATCTAAATGATTTATCGGTATATCAAAAGAGTGTAGATGATTATGAAGTATCCGTTACAAAATATCAAGAAATGGTGGATGAGTATTTAATTAGTCAGAATCCAACAGATATACAGTTGCATAATATAGACAATGCTAAGAATGATCTTAAAGTCAAAAAAGAAGCTTTAAATGCAATTAGTGAAAAAATCAAAGGGAAATCACCTACAATATCATTTGATGAGGTTCTACCTACTAAAGAGGATATAAAATCAATTGAGAATTCAATCCAAGATGCTGTTGCGGGATATCAAGAAAAACTTAGACTACAATCCTCACGATTAGCACCTAATGAATTTATTAAATCAGCTATGGATGAGTCGGTGGGGTCAAACACATATAAGAGCAAAATTGATAATGTGAGAAACGCATTCATTAAAGATGCACAAGATACATCAAGCAGATTTAATAAAATACAAGAAGAAAACCGAACAAAACTCGATGAGGCATATTCTTTGAATAGTAAGTTCGTATCTGATACTGTTAAAATTCTGAACGAAACTAATTTGAAAGACCACGATACACTTGGTGAATCTGTTACTGCTTTTATAAATACTGTTGAGACAAATAGTAAAGATACAAGATCAAGGCTGAGTGCATTTGAAGGGATGCTATCAAATGCAAAGGTAAACGGAAGAGTCAGCAGTGATGTAATGAAGTTTTTAATCCAGCCCGTGAAGCTGGTTGAAAAAAATACAGTTAATTAACTAAGTTTATGGAGGGGAATATGTCACAAATCAGACTTAACGCTGAAGGACTATCACAAGCGTCATTAAACCTAAGAAATTACGGTAATAATCTTGAAAACCTAATAGGTGAGATCCAGAACGTAATAAACAGTTTACCAGATAGTTGGGAAGGTGCTGCTGCTAATGCATATGTAGAGCAGTTTGCTGGTCTTAAACCAGGTCTTAATCAGACAAGGGAACTCGTAGAAACAATTGCAAGGCAGATAGAGCAAACTTTAGCTGCTGCACAGGAGCTAGATTCAAATATCGCAGGACAGTTCAAATAAGATTAGTTATTCTTCGGCGTCTTTGGATGTCGAAGAATTTTTGTTATAAAAGGAATATGATGAGTGTAATTTATAGATTACGGAGTAAAAGCAATATATGCAAAATCGCTTTATTTATCGTGTTGATTTTTTTAATATTCATTTCATATATGCCTACATGTATATATGCAAATGATAACAAATTAATAATAAATCCAGAAAGTATAAGTGGAGAAAACGAAAAGGAAGGAAATGTACTTGCCGAATATGGATTTGCGGTATTTACAAATGATAGTATGATGAGTATGCATACAATCAAAAGTAACAAGGAAAAAGAGCAAGTTCAAATTATTTCAGGCTTGTTTAACGGCGAATGGAAAGGAATAATAAATTATGACAAAGAAGTCAACAATACATTGAAATCGTTTTCTTTATTCGATAAGGTAGATACAGGAGTAGAAGTCGAAAGTAACAAAGAAATAAATAATCTTTTTATCCAAAAATATAAAAAAATTGCATTATGTATAATCTTGACATGTATTATGTCAACAGTTGTTATCAGATGGAACAGGAAAAAATATGAGAATAACCATAACCTTAGAACAAGGCGATATTAGAGTAAGTGTGATAGCAGATGAAAATAGAACTATAGCAGATGTTATAAATGAACTAAATACAAATGGATATCTGCCATATAAAACAAAGTCGTTTGTGCGATCAACTGTACAGGAGCGTGTTATAAGCACTTTTAATACATTCAAAGAAGAAGGTATTTTTTCAGGAGATAAAATTACGGAGATAGGTGAAGTATGAAGAATAGAAAAAAGACAAGTAAAGTCTCAAAATCTTCAAAAATAAATTCGGATGAAAAGATAAAAAGAAAGAAAATTGAAATAAGGTGTTTAAAAACTAATTATCCCGTTGGTGATGATGGAATAAAGCAACTTGTAATAAAAACTAAAAGACTAGTTAATTGCAATATATCATCGGACGATGACTACTATATATTCACGTATGACGCAGAAAACTTTCAGACTTTTGACAGTGTACGGAATGCGCGTCTTATTGATAAATATGGTTTTATTTTGGCAGCCGGTGAGCTTGAAGAACTCACGCCTATATATTCGTTTTCTTTAAATCCAAATAACGTTCTTATTGATGCGGCTTTTAGACCGAATGTTATAGATCGAACATTCTCTATCAAGGATAATAATTTTCTTGATGAGTATAAAGCATTGATAGGTACAACACTTGACATTGAACATTCGTATGAAGACTTTTTAAGAGGTGGTGCAGATTTATTTTTACAAAGCGATATATTATACAAAGTGTTTATGGCAAAATCTGCATCCGAAGTGCGTGAGATAATTCTCGAAGCCATAGAGAATGAACGTGAATATGAGAACGAGAATTTTGTCGTGATTAAAAAAAATGACATAATAAGAAATAAAAGATTACTACCCATAGTTTGCATAATTATGGTTATTTCCATTTTTCTTTTTGGCTATGAACATTTTATAAAAGGGAAAATAAATGATAGAATAATGACAGCTACTGAGCAGTATTTCGCAAATGATTACGGTTCTGTAGGAAAATCTTTGAAATCTCTCAATGAGACTGACATGTCAAATTCTACGAGATATATGGCGGCAGTATCTGCAGTAAAAAGTAGTGGACTTACGTCAACTCAGAAAGAAAATGTGCTTAAGGCAATTGACCAATACAGAACAAATAAAGATTATCTAAACTATTGGGTCATGATTGGAAGACATGACTATATTACTGCGGATGACTACGCTCAAAAATTTGGCGATAATGAGCATCGTATCTTTGCACTTGCTCAGAGAAAAGCACAGGTGAGTAAGGATGCATCAATGACAGGTTCAAAGAAAACAGAAACATTAAATGCATTGGACGAGAAAATAAAAAAACTACTTAAGTCAGTAAATGAAGAACGGTATGGCTTAACAAATGATAGTAATTCAATTAAAAAAGATAATGATATAGAGAGGAAATCTAACGAAAAATCAGCTTCGAATGAAGATGCACATCCTCAAAATAATAGTGATGATGAACCGAAGTTACTTAAATAGGAAGGAACAATGGACTATAGAATTTTACTATTTGAAAATGATAAATATACAGAACATCTAATTCATTCAAATGAAGATAGTGTCGATGTTTTCTCTTATAAAATAGATGCCGAGGGAAGGACGCAGCTATTTCTACCTACAAGATATGAAGCGGTTTCTACCTTAGGAAGAGAAATAATTAAAATTGGCAATGATAATTCATGCATGCTCAGATTAATGTCAAAGACCCCAGATGTAATAATTATTGGTAAAAATCTTAAATCCGATGATTATATTTTTATTAATGGGATAAAGAAGGTTAATGCTGAATTAGTATCTGGTGATAAGATCCTCATCGGCACAACCGAAATAATTTATCATGACGGATGGTTAGAAATATGTGGAATATGTGGCAATACATTTGAAACCGATTTTGTATCATATATAAAAAAACCGGATAGGTTTGATGAATATCCTATATATAAACGTTCACCGAGAATCGTCAAGACCGAGCCATATGCAAAGGTTCAAATTAAGACTCCCGAAAAACGTGAAAAACAGAGAAAAGGAGAGCTTGTAAAAAGAATACTCCCCAGCTGTGTTATGATAATCGCCACAGTGCTTATGAGTATGTTCATGAACCGAGGATTATTCATGCTTGTTATGGTTGCTGCAACCGGTGCAACGATGATAGTCACAACCATTACGTATTTTGATGACAAGAAAAACAAAATCGCTGAAAACAGAGAAAACACAGCATCATATAAGGAATACCTGCTTGCTAAACGCAAGGAACTTTATGACAGAACGGAAGAATTTAAGGAGGCGAGGAGATATCAAAACCTTTCACTCAAAGAAATCGAGGATGAGGTCAGCCACTATACTAACAGGATATATGAGAGAAACTTCAATGATGATGATTTTCTAAGTATATCCATTGGAACTGCGCCTTGTGCCCCAAGCTTTAAGATCGAATGTGATGATGAAGTATATGGAAGAGCAGGTGATGATCTATATAAAGAGATGCTTGCAGTATACGGAAATTTTAAAATTGTAAAGGATATCCCTTATGTTGTTGATCTAAAGAAATCTCATCTCGGGATAGTAGGCAGACCAGATTACTGCAGGGCAAGATTAAGGAATATTGTAACTCAAATAGCTTTTTTTCATAGTTATCACGATGTTTGCATTGTACCGATAATCGGTGAGGACAGTAAAGATGAATATGAATGGATGCGTTGGCTTCCACATACCGATATCAAGGACATAAATGTATCTGGCGTAATTTCCGGCGAGAATCAACGTGATCAGGTTCTCGGTCATATAACAAGAGAATTAAAGGCAAGGAGCATAACACGAGATGAGTCGAAAAAAGAAACAAGATACATTCCCCATTATGTGTTCTTGATTGATGAGTCTAAACTTATAATAAATCACAATATAATGGAGCACCTTAATGAGGAGGGTGTTGAACTGGGATTTTCACTGATATATATGACCCAAATTGAGAACAATTTACCTGAGAACGTAAAGACGGTTCTTAATATTGAAGCAAAAGATGAGGGAAGTATCCTCATGACTGAGGGAAATCTTGCAAACAAGAAACTCAAATTTGACGTTGACGAGATTAACTACGAGACATTTGCAAGACGCTTAAACCCGATTATTCATAATAAGGGAGTAACTACGCAGATTCCGGAGAACATATCCTTTCTTGACCTATACGGAGTGAAATCACCAGAAGAAATTCATATCAAGGAGCTGTGGAATAGAAATGCAACACACAAGTCACTATCTGTTCCGCTTGGAGTCCGAGGTAAAGGCGACATAGTAAACCTTGATCTTCATGAAAAAGCTCACGGCCCTCATGGTCTTGTCGCAGGAACGACAGGCTCGGGAAAGTCAGAGATATTGCAGTCATATATACTTTCCCTTGCTTGTAATTTTCATCCGTACGATGTAGGGTTTCTACTGATAGACTACAAAGGCGGTGGAATGGCGAATTTGTTCAAGGAACTGCCACATCTTCTTGGAACGATTACAAATCTTGACGGAACAGAAAGTATGAGAGCTCTTGCTTCGATCAAGAGTGAGCTTAAGAGGCGCCAGGATGTCTTCAATCAAAACGGTGTGAACAGCATAAACAAATATTCGGAAAAATTTAGGGCAGGGCAGGCAACAGAACCGATGCCTCATTTATTTATAATATCCGATGAGTTTGCGGAGTTAAAGAAGGAGCAACCGGAATTTATGGCAGAACTTGTATCGACAGCAAGAGTTGGCCGAAGTCTCGGAGTGCACCTAATTCTTGCTACGCAAAAGCCGTCAGGCATAGTGGACGATCAGATCTGGAGTAACTCCAGATTTAAGCTCTGTCTAAAGGTACAGAACGAGGCTGACAGCCGAGAACTTTTACGCAGTGGTGATGCGGCCAATATCACTCAGCCGGGTCGCGCATATCTTCAGGTAGGAAACAATGAGATATATGAACTTTTCCAGTCAGCATATAGTGGAGGTGCATACAGCAGGGACGCGGAGAAGAACGAAGTCGATGATAGAATTTTTGTACTGAATGAGCTCGGTCAGGGGATGCTCATAAATGAGGATCTGAGTGCCGGTGAGTCAAATGACACTAATAAATTGACACAGCTTGATGCAGTTGTAAAGCATATTAAGAATATATATGAGGATACACCGTGCAAGGCTGTCGCTAAGCCGTGGTTTCCTCCGTTGCCTGAGCAGATAGTAAATCCGGAAATTCGTAAAGGTGTTACCTGTGAAGTGCCAGATATGTCTTACGCCGTCGGAATAATCGACATGCCTGACAGGCAGCTACAGGAGATATATTTCCATGATTTTTCAAAAGCAGGAAATATGGCGATATTCGGGACATCAAAGGTCGGAAAGTCAACTGCTGCAACTAATGCAATTTTGTCGCTTGCATCGAATAACTCTCCGGCAGCACTCAATATGTATATAATCGATTTCGGTAACTCAGCTTTATTCAGGCTTAAAGAACTTCCACAGGTAGCCGATTACATTTCATTTGATGATGAAGAGAAATTCAGGAAGTTGCGAAATTTGCTGACAGCTGAAATATCGGAAAGAAAGCGGAAGTTCGCGAGGGCTAATGCAACATCTCTTGAAATGTACAATGCTGCACTTTACGAAACGCTTCCTGCAATACTTGTAATAGTTGATAATTATGATGTAGTCAAGGAGATTGATTATGAGCTTGAGAATTTCTTTACGCAGCTTACGAGAGATGGGGTTGGCTTAGGAATATATACACTTGTAACTGCAACAAGAGCAAATGCGATGAAGTATGCCGTGCTGAATAATTTTGGTGCGAGGATTTGCAATTTCATGTCTGACTCAAGTGAAGTGACTTCCCTTATAGGACGAAGTGATTACAAATTATCTGATATTAAAGGAAGAGCGCTTGTGAGCAGAGATAATGTATATCTGATGCAGGAATATATGCCTTGTGAGTACAATAGCAATATAGAATATACTATTGAGTTGCAAAGGCTGATAGAGATAATCAAGGAGTCCAATGATGGTATAGAAGCAAAACGTATCTCAATTTTGCCTGATGAGGTACGACTTGAAAATATTATATATGACAAGAAAGATGGGGATAGGAGAATTGCAATAGGACTCGACAGTGAGAAAGTAATGCCGTACTATCTCGATTATAAATCTCAGATACATCTTATTTTGGGAGTTCCTCAATCAGGTAAGACGAATGCCATAAGAGTTATTCTATCACAGCTGGGTGACGGCAGGATTTTCTTGTTTGATTCAAGAACAAGAGACATGGATGATTATGAGAAACATAAGAATGTAATATATGCGGATCCTTCAGGTGGAATTGAAGATTTTATATCAGAATTTGAAGAATTAATAAAAATCAGAGAAGAATCATATGACAAATATACCGGTGATTTAAAGATGAAAGATTTTTATATGTCTCTTGAGCCATTATCACTTATAATTGAAGATGTAGATGCTTTTGTTGAAGCACTTGGAAATGATGGAACTAAGTATGGTATGCTTCTTAGACGAGGAATTGTAACGCAAATACAGATATTCGCATCCTCAGCATCGAATAAACTCAAGGGATTTGACGTAGTATCAAAGGCGTTGAGAGATAATTCGCAAAGCGGGGTTGTGTTAGGAGATCCACAATCCCAACAAATTTTCAATATCAGGAAAAACGAACTGGGAAAAGAACGTGGAATGGCATATATGTATGAAAACGGTGTTGTAACAATGGTTAAAATTCCGCTTATGTAAAGGAGAGCGTATGGATAGTAAAGAAATAGTAATTGAAAGCGCATTAATTATAAACCTTAAAAATAATGTTTCTTCCGCAAAAATGGATATAAAGGAGCTTGCCGAAAAAGATACGGAAACTACGATAGCAGGAAATACGAACAGCACGGAGTGCTATGATGTTTGCGTTAATGTGATAAAAGATATGAATATGGCGTTAAAAAATGATACAGAGAAAATTGAACGTTCATATAATGCATTTAATGACTTTGATGATAAAGTAGCACAGCTTTTCAGCAAGAAGTAATCTTGATTCGTGGACAGATTAAATGGAGAAAAATGATGGGTGATAGAGATAAGTATGACAATCAAATTTTGGAAATTTTGAAAAGTATTCATAAAAAATTGGATGCGGACTATTTTGAGGAAGAATTTGAAAGAAGAAAGGATATTTACGAAGTAGAGGGACAAATTGATTATTTGTATTCTGATAATAGCTTAAGAGGTATCCTAAGTGAGCAGCGTGAACTACTTATTGCCGAAAAGCAAGGTCATGAAAAGTTAATGGATTCGCTAAGCGGTGAAATAAAACAACTGCGTAAGAAAATAGGGGAAAGAGAAGGAGAAAATGACAATGGGAAGAATTGTTAATCCACATTCAATTCGAACGAGCATGAACGAAATAAAAAGTAATGTCGATGAATATAGTTCTCATTACAAGAAAGCAAAGTCTACCATTGCCAGATATTCCTTTGGATCGCCTAAACTAAAGGGCATGACGGGGAAGGCGGTATTAAACCAACTATATTGCTATGAAACACTGATGGATATGTTTATAATTACTGCTGAGAACATATCCAAGGCTTGCGATACCATGATAATGAGTGTAGGAGATGAGAAGCTCAATGAAGACATCATTAACAGCATTATATATGAGCAAGAAGGAATAAAGGCAAGATGTGCTAAGAGAATTGAAGAATATAGGCATAAGCAGATGCAACTTGAACTTTGTCCTATTATTGCTAGTTATTGCGGATTGCAGATTAATAGAAATGCTTATATAAAGACAAGGGCAGAAAAGATTATCGCTATAATGAATAGTAAGTTAGAAAAGATTGATGAGATAGAAAGAAAAACAAATGAACTGTTTTTAGCGGAAAAAGCTGCTATGACAAAGATAGGTAGGTGCATTGCAGAACTTAAAGGATCGGGAAAAAACGGATTTAGGTTCCAAGAGTTACCTGTATGGGCTGCTGATATGGAAAAGCAGTTGTTTGACAAATACAATAAAGAGATGCTGACCAAGGGAAGGCTTAACGAAGATTTCGTAGAAAAGTTTTCCAATTTATCTGTTGCTGAAATGACACCAGCAGAATTTAAAGCGTACCAAGAATATGTAAAATTCCTAATCCTTAAGGCAAAACCTGATGACCTGAATAAGGTTATTAAGCATGCTTATAGGAAGACAATTAACGAGGTAATGGTGTTGAAAGACAGTGCATATGAGCTTGCAGCAACTATGGATGTTGCAACGAGGGTATATTGCATGGAAAGCGCTGAACTTGTAGATTCAAGTATTCTCGAAAGATGCACAATGATGAATACGGCACTTACTATAGATTATATATATGAAACAGGAAAAATTTCACTCAAAGATGGTCGTTATCATTATGAATATAGACAACATAGAAGAGCAGATCACAATCATGCGAAACCAATGGAACTTAGAGAGTCGTATACAACGATTAAAGTATCCACAATGATTTCATCAACAACGGATAAAGTAGGCGCGTTAAAGAATGAATATTTAAAGAATTTGATGCGAAAGGATGGAGGGGATTATGCAGTAGTTATATGTAAAGCAGCAGTGGAGATTGGAGCAAACGTCGCATGCCCGGGGATACCAGTGGGAGTGCAAGCTGCATATGGGCTAGCTGATTTGGGTATTGAAATAGTAGATATGCCTAGTAAAAATGAAGATTTCGGCATCAAGTCCGATGGAATAGGTATTATGGCACAGAAACTAAAATTAAGAGCTTCGATAGCGAATCCGGGGACAAAGACAGGTGAACTTATTTATAAAATGTATCCAACAAATGAGACAACCGATAGACTCGTTTTTTACAACAAGGTATTCAAATACTATAAAATGAAGCCGATAAAGATGACAGATGTATACTATAATCCTGAGAGTGTAAGTGGGCAACTTAATGCACTTAATGATAAAATGGGACCCAAAACCCCATACACATACAAAGGAAAAATATGCACAAATTTAGATAATTTAGAATCTGCATATGATAATAAAAGAACAAAAGAGTAAAAGTAATACGGAGTAGAAAATGAATAAAAAATATTTAGCGGTGACTATAGTTATGCTGTCGTGTGTTATATTGGTAGCATTAAGTAGCTGTAATTTAATTACTACGGATAAGGACAGGTTCTATGTAGATGAGGACAACCGTCTTAAGATGATAGACATAGAAAAAACAGGTCCTGATATTGTTGTTCCTGAAAAGGTTGGTGATAATGTCATACGGAAAATCTATCTTTATGATCCATATTATTCAAAAATTAATTCGATAGATGTAAGTAATGTATCTGAGTTGGAGTTTTTCAAGTTAAATCTTTTGTATGATAGTAATTACTCAAAGCTCAAAAGGCTTGATTTCAGTAAAAATAAAAAGCTTAGAGATGTAACTGTCAATAAAACTAAAGCATTGGAAGAAATTACTTTTAATGAAGACTGTGAGGCAATAGGTCTATATAACACATCGGTAAAAGAACTTGACTTAAAATCTATGAAAAAACTCGAATATTTCGATTATTTTAATGGTCCTCTTGAAAGTATTGATCTTTCCAATAATACTAATCTTGATCAAGTGTGGATAGAAAACGCCAATATAAAGGCTGTCGATATAAAAATGTTGAAAAAACTCGAAAGTATTATATTTTATGGGGTTCCTCTCGAAGAACTTGATATATCAAATAATCCCAATCTTAGAGCCGTGCGAACATATAACACCAATCTGAAAGTTTTAGATGTATCCAATAACCCCAAGTTAAAATTCATTGAAGTTGACGAAGGAACCGAGATAATAGGGGAAACTAATGCTGAGATAAAATATTGGACTAAAGAAGATATAGAGAGGCTGGAAGAGAAGAGTAAAGATAATTAGCATAATTAATTGACTTTGAATAGTACTGTTTCCGTCGATTAAAAAATCAAGTTGAATATAGAGTTAAAACAATACGGAGTAGAAAATGAATAAAAAATATTTAGCGGTGACTATAGTTATGCTATCTTGTGTCCTAGTTGTAGCACTAAGCAGCTGTGATTTAATTACTACGGATAAGGACAGATTCTTTGTAAATAAGGACAAACGTCTTACAATGATAGACATAGAAAAAACAGGTCCTGATATTGTTGTTCCTGAAAAGGTGGGAGATAATGTCATACGGAACATCTATCTTGAAGGCTCATATTTTTCAAAGATTGATTCGATAGATGTAAGCAATGTATCCGAGTTAGAATATTTCACATTAGAACTTTGGGGGGGCGGCAGTGATTCAAAGCTCAAAAAATTAGATTTCAGTAAAAATAAAAAGCTTAGAGATGTAACTGTCAATAAAACTAAAGCATTGGAAGAAATTACTTTTAATGAAGACTGTGAGGCAATAGGTCTATATAACACATCGGTAAAAGAACTTGACTTAAAATCTATGAAAAAACTCAAATATTTCGATTATTCCAATGGGCCGCTTGAAAGTATTGATCTTTCCAATAATACTAATCTTGATCAAGTGGATATAGAAAATGCCAATGTGAAGACTATCGATATAAAAATGTTGAAAAAACTCAAGTACTTTATATACAAGAGTGGGCCTCTTGAAGAAATTGATATTTCCAATAATCCTGATCTTAAAACGGTAAAAGTTTTTGATAGCAATGTGAAAGTTTTGGATGTATCCAATAACCTTAAACTAAAAAGAATTGAAGTTGATGAAGGAACTGAGATAATAGGTGAAACTAATGCCGAGATAAAATATTGGACCAAAGAAGACATAGAGAGGTGGGAAGAGAATCGTAAAGATAATTAGCATAATTAATTGACTTTAAATAGTACTGTTTCCGCAAATTGCAAAATCCAGTTGAATATAGAATTAAAATAACATAGAGGAGCAAATGAAGAGTAAATATTTATCAGTAAATGCAATCATATTATCTTGTATCCTAATGATAATACTAAGCGGCTGTAATTTAATTACTACAGATAGGGATAGGTTCTATGTAGATGAGGACCATCGCCTTAAAATGATAGACATAGAAAAAACCGGCCCTGATATTGTTGTTCCTGAAAAAGTGGGAGATAAGGTCATATATCGCATATCTCTTAGTTCATCATACTTTTCAAAAATCAATTCGATAGATATCAGTAATGTATCTGAGCTGGAATTTTTTAAATTAAATCTTTTTGAGGACAGTAGTTGCTCAAAGCTCAAAAAACTAGATTTCAGTAAAAATAAAAAGCTTAGATCCGTAATTGCCAATAGAACTAAAGCATTGGAAGAAATTACTTTTAGTGAAAACTGTAAGTCAATAAGTCTATATAATACATCTGTAAAAAAACTCGACTTAAAATCAGCAAAAAAACTTAAATATTTTAATTATATTAATGGCCCTCTTGATAATATTGATCTTTCCAACAATACTAATCTTGAAAAAGTGGACATAGAAAACACCAATGTTAAGGCGCTCGACTTAAAGCTATTGAAAAAAATCAGTTATTTCGAGTATACAAGTGGACCTCTTGAAGAAATCGATATTTCCAATAATACTGAGCTTGAAACAGTAAAAGTTTTTGATAGCAATGTAAAAGTCTTAGATGTATCAAGCAATCCTAAATTAAAAAGAATTGAAGTCGATGAAGGAACTGAGATAATAGGGGAAACTAATGCCGAGATAAAATATTGGACTAAAGAAGATATAGAGAAATTGGAAGAATTGCGTAAGAACGACTAGCTTTAATAATACTATTTTTTGCTGATAAAAAAATCAAGTTGAACATAGAGTTAAAATAAATATGGAGAACAAATGAAGAAGTATTTAGCAGTGACTATAGTTATGATGTCGTGTGTAATAATCTAAATAATATACGTGATTACTAAATGTAGGAGGTATTATTATGTCAACAAAATCTAAGCTTTTTGGAAAAAAATTACTTATTGCTTTTGTCGTATTAATCGGTATCGCTGCGATAGTCTTTGCCGTCTTACATATGGCATATAGGCCAACAGCCGATAAAGATCGCACCACAAATGAAACGGATATCAAGCTAAGCGTTGAAACTTCTAAGGAAACGGCATCGCCATTCATAAAGACCTATGATGCAGAAAAATTTTCATCTTTCTCGGAATCAGAGCAAATGAAAATCAGAAGTTCTACCTGTGGAAAGGTAGAGGGAGATGTTCCTTTTGTATCCATAAAGAACAAGAAAGATTCCTATGTAAAAATAAGCTTTAAAGATAAAGACTCCAAGAATTTAGTACCCGAGATCCAGAAGATTAACCTCTATACAGCAGATGGGATGCCTGTTTCCCCTAAGAAAAGACAGGACATTGGGGTAGCATATGACTTTGACCACAAAGCAGGAAATCTCAGCATGTATCTCTCAGACTTTATCCCAAGGGACAAGCTGACCTTCCAAGCTGAGGAGAAAGAAACGGGCAGTGATAACCCTGAAGACACAGGCGATAGCATTTGGTTTTGCATTTTCGAAATAGAATATTCTTTAGAAGGCAAGAATTACGTGAGTATTACAGCAGTTTCTGTTGGAAAGTAGAAGATGTATTGTATAGAATAATGCATTTCATCAAAGTGAGATACTGGAACTTAATTTTATAATTTGCAGACAAAAAGGCACCGAGCTCGGTGCCTTAGCTTTTATTGAAATCTGTATTTAACTACTTTCTCTTGCTTTCCTTTGGTGTTACGCAAGTTCCTGTAGCTCTAGCTACAACGATTGGCTCCTCAAGGAAGTCTGCTGCTGAAGCATTGATGTCTGTTCTAGCTACGATTACCTTACGAGCTTCGAATGACATCTTTCTTGATGTGTTTCCAATCTTTGTGATTTCACCAACTGCTTCGATATAGTCACCTGCATATGTTGGAGCAAGGAATTCAACGTTATCGTAAGCGCAGAAAAGACCTTCGTCTCCGTCACACTTGATAAGAAGCTCTGTAGCAACATCACCAAATAGGTGTACCATGTGAGCTCCGTCTACAAGGTTTCCGCCGTAATGAGCGTCCTTTGCTGACATTCTAACTCTAATCATTGAAGTGATTTTCTCTTCCATTACTGTTCTCCTTTTGCATATATACATCATTGATAATACTTAACAAATAAATTATAGCTTTAGGCTGCGAGACTGTCCACACAAAAACGGTTGCAAAAAGGCACATAATGCGTTAATATTGGAAATAAGCAAAATGAACCGAAAAAGGTTCGACAAATGGAGTGAACATTAAATGAATAACAATTATGGCATCAATAGAGTTCTAGAGCCAAAGCATGTGCTTCCAACTTCGGCTTGGCAGCTTGACAATAACCACAATATATTTCCTGATGAGATTCGTATAGATATCAGGAGAATTCATATAGAGGGAACCAGCTTTAAGGAAATCTGCCTTGAGGCAAACGACAACGATCAAAAGATTAAGCAGAAGATAATGGACATAGTTATCCGAAGGGGTAAGCTCCACAATCCTGTTACAGACACAGGCGGAATGCTTTACGGCGTGGTCAGTGAGATAGGGTCTGAACACGAAAATCTCAAGGGATTTAAGGTTGGTGACGAGGTTATATGTAATGCTTCGCTGACATCACTTCCGCTATATATAGATAAGATTACTTCCATAGATAAGTCCTTCGGACAGATAGAGGCAGAGGGATACTGCATTTTACCAAACGACGTACCGATAATAAGAAGGCCTCAGGGACTTCCGCTTAAGCTTTTGATGTTCACCTTTAATGAATCGGGAACAATCTACAGAATAAGTAGTACAGCTGTAGGCAAGAGAAAGTTTCTCGTCGTCGGAAATAACCTTCTATCAAATTTGCTTTTTGGCTTTGCTATACGCAAGGTAGCAAGAGAAGATGCAGAGGTTATTTGCTTGCTAGATCACAAGACGGATATGGTGCTCAAGGGAGAGGGAATCAACCAGCTTATTAAGAAGGTTTTCACAGAGGTCCACTATGTGGATATCCTCAAGCCGCTTGAGTGCATAGCTGATATCGACGGCGATTCTGCCTTTGATCTTTCGGTCAACTGCGCGGATATTCAGGGTGCAGAGACAATCAACATTCTTGCAACAAAGAGTGGAGGAACGGTCATCTTCGCAAACCTGATAAATAACTACAACATCGCCCTATATATAACAGAAGCGATATCCAGACAGCTAGATATTAGGTGTGCTGACGGTTATCTTGAGGCTTACGACAAGTTCGATATTGAGATTGTAAAAGACTTAGCACCATATATAGAGAATGCAGAGGAGACGACCATCAGACTAAAGGATGATTCTTCCTATGGTGGAGCCAAGAGCAGATTTGTGAACGCTAGCGGTGTAAACCAAACCATAATGGAGGACTTCGTATTTACGAGTCATGCGATGTCGGTTGTCATCGATGAGGTGCTCACCGTTGCGAAGTACGACTGTAATGTTTTGATTACCGGAGAAACTGGTGTCGGCAAGGAAAAGGTTGCTAATCTCATTCACAAGAACAGCAATAGAAAGATGCAGCCATTCATCAAAGTGAACTGCGCTTCGATTGCACCATCCATGCTTGAGGCTGAGTTTTTCGGAGTCGAGAAGGACGAATCAAAAGGCCTTGAGACGAGCAAAAAGGGATTCTTTGAGTTTGCGGACAACGGCTCACTTTTCCTCGATGAAATCGCCGATTTGCCACCTGATATGCAGGCTAAACTTTTGAGGGTGATACAGGACGGAGAGTTCTTCAGAGTCGGAGGTCAGGAACCGATTAAATTCAATGTAAGAATCATTTCTGCAAGCAACAGGGAGCTAGAGGATTTGATAGATGCAGGTGGATTCAGAAGAGACCTATATTACAGACTAAATGTTGTTAGAATTAGGGTTCCAGCTTTGAGGGATAGACCTTCAGATATTCCTGTTTTGGTCGAGCACTTCCTCGATGCCTACGGAAAGGTTTTCTCCATCAAAAGGGCGATAAACACAGATGCTCTAGACTACCTCGGACAGTGTGAGTGGCCGGGTAACACTAGGGAACTTGAGAACATAGTTCAGAGGCTGATGATTGCAGCTAGGAGCGAAGAGATAACCTTGCTAGATGTAATGAGGGAGCTTCACGCAGATGTCTTTGATATGAATGTAATGAACTCAGGTGAGGAGAGCATGGCAGTGGAAGAGGTCAACATGCAGGTCATGGTTGAAAACTTCGAGAAGAATATAATCAAACACGCCATAGAAAAATACGGCTCAACTCGTAAGGCGGCCAAGGCGATAGGCATAAGTCAGACTCAGCTCGTTCGCAAGAAAAATAAATACAACATATAACTACATACCGAGTAATTAAACTTACTAATCAAGAAAATAACGAGCGTTAATTAAAATCGATTACAAAATGGTTCGTGTGCTATTTTATGCGAACCGAATTCAATTCGCTTGTTATTTTTTTGTTAAATCCTTGTATACACGCAGTCAAGCATATAGAAAAAAATAGATACTGATTTATAATATACGGAGAATGTATATTACATTATATACGCCAAATTAAGTTAGTTAAAATTTTTATAATTTTTAGGAGGAAGCTAATATGAAAAAGGGTAATCCATACGGTACTCACAGAGTAATTTCACCAAAGGGTGTTCTACCACAGCCAGCTGACGTTATAGATAACGATATGGAGATCTATGACAACGAAGTTAAGATCAATGTTCAGACACTAAACATCGACTCAGCTTCATTCACATCAATTTGTGACCACGCTTGTGGAAAGAAGCCTGGAGATGATCTAACTGCTGAAGATATCGAGAAGATAAAGGAAACAATGCTAGGTATCGTTGCTAAGGCTGGTAAGCACAAGAACCCATGGACAGGTTCAGGCGGAATGCTAATCGGAACAGTTGAAGAAATCGGACCAGAGTGGAAGGGTGACCTAAAGGTTGGCGATAAGATTGCTACACTAGTTTCACTTTCACTTACACCACTTGTAATCGACGAGATCGTAGCTATGAGACCAGCTATCGACCAGGTTGACATCAAGGGACACGCTATCCTATTCCAGAGCGGTATCTACGCTAAGTTACCTGAGGACATGCCAGAAGGACTTGCTCTTTCAGCTCTTGACGTTGCAGGTGCTCCAGCACAGGCTGCTAAGCTAGTTAAGCCAGGAATGAAGGTTCTAGTTATTGGTGGCGGCGGTAAGTCAGGTCTAATGTGCCTATACGAGGCAAAGAAGAGAGCTGGAGTTACAGGTCAGGTTATCTGCGCTGCTGGATCACAGAGATCAGAGGACAGAGCTCGTGAGCTAGACCTAGCTGATGCATACTTCCACCACGATGCTACAGATGCAGTTGGAATGTACGAGAAGGTTATGGAGCTTACAAATGGAGAGCTTTGTGACCTTGTTATCAACTGTGTAAACATCGAAAACACAGAGATGGCTTCAATCCTTTGCACAAAGGACAAGGGTCTAGTTTACTTCTTCTCAATGGCAACAAGCTTCACAAAGGCTGCTCTTGGTGCTGAGGGTGTTGGTAAGGACGTTGACATGATCATCGGTAACGGCTACACAGCTGGACACGCTGAGATCACACTTCAGGTTCTAAGAGAGCACGAAGGACTAAGAAAGCTATTCAACGAGATGTACGCTTAATAGCAAACAAGTACTTATAGAATACTATCAATCCTATCAAAGTGTTATCAAGCTTTGATAGACCCAAAATGATTATTACGAGGTGGGGTGATGACTACCCCATCTCGGATTAAAAATTTCACAGGCTAACCTATGAATGAAAAGGAGAAAATCATGGCACTTAGAAATTGGAAAGATATTCCATTATTTAAGGATGTAACAGAAGAGCAGTGGAACGACTGGCACTGGCAGGTTTCACACAGACTCTCAACAGTAGAAGATATCGCTAAGGTTGTCAACCTAACAGAGAAGGAAAGAGCTGAGATCGAGAAGGTTATCGGCGGTTTCAGAGTTGGTATTACACCTTACTACGCTTCAATCATGGATCCAGACGATCCAACAGATCCAGTAAGAATGCAGGCTGTTCCAACACTTATGGAAATGCACAGATCACCTGCTGACGATGCTGACCCACTTCACGAGGATGCAGACTCACCAGCTCCTGGACTAACACACAGATATCCAGACAGAGTTCTATTCCTTATCACAGACCAGTGCTCAATGTACTGCAGACACTGCACAAGAAGAAGACTTGCAGGAGAGACTGACGGTGCTAGATCAAGAGAAGATATAGATGCATGTATTGCATACATCAAGAAGACTCCAGAAGTTAGAGACGTACTTCTATCAGGTGGAGATGCTCTTCTTGTTGAGGATGATACACTAGAATACATCATCAGCGAACTTAGAAAGATTGACCATGTTGAGATTGTTAGAATTGGTTCAAGAACACCAGTTGTTATGCCAATGAGAATAACAGACAAGCTCGTAAACATGCTTAAGAAATATCACCCAATCTGGCTAAACACACACTTCAACCACCCACAGGAAATCACAGCTGACGCTAAGGAAGCTTTGAAAAAGCTTGCTGACGCAGGTGTTCCACTAGGAAACCAGAGCGTACTCCTAAGAGGTATCAACGACGATAAGTCAATCATGATGGACCTTGTTCACGAGCTAGTTTTGAACAGAGTAAGACCTTACTACATCTACATCTGCGACCTATCAGTTGGTATCGAGCACTTCAGAACAACAATGGCTAAGGGACTTGAAATCATGGAAGGTCTAAGAGGACATACTTCAGGATACTGCGTTCCAACATTCGTAATCGACGCTCCAGGCGGTGGTGGTAAGACTCCAGTAATGCCACAGTACGTAATTTCAGAGACACCTGATAAGATCATTCTCAGAAACTACGAGGGTGTTATCACAACTTATACACAGCCACGCTTGCCAGAAGTTAAGTGCAACTTCAACTACAGAAATGGTAAGGAAGGTATTAAGGTTTCAGGTGTATCAGCACTTGGAGAAGGCTTGCAGATTAAGTCAATGGAGCCTGCTAACCTTGCAAGACACGAGAGAAACAAGCACTAGTTCTCGCAATATGTTAAATTTAATATGGGGGGCTTCGGTCCCCCATACATTAGATATTAAGGAATTGATATGGGATTGATATATGACTTATCACAAAAATATAAGACTTTATCCATAGTGGGAATGTCCAAGAATGCTGGCAAGACCACTGCCCTCAATTACCTGATTGAAGAGGCGATGGACGAGGGAGTCATGCTGGGTATTACGTCGACCGGACGTGACGGAGAGACTGAGGACCTTGTAACCGGAACCGAAAAGCCTAGAGTTTACCTCGATGAGGATACGCTCGTGGCAGTACCGTCGTTCCTATACGACATGTCAGATGCCGGACTAGAGGTAGTCAAAGAAACCAAGTATTCAACAGCGATAGGAACCCTTTTGATTTGCAGGGTAAAATCCGCAGGATACGTTCAGGTCGCAGGACCTGTTATCAATGCTGAGCAGAAAATGCTTTGTCAAGATATGCTAAATGAAGGCTGCGATATGGTTTTGATAGATGGCGCAATCGACAGAAAAACAATAGCATCTCCGGATACTTCGGATGCGATAATCCTTGCGACAGGAGCTGTCATCTCAAGAAAGATGAACAAGGTTGTCGAGGAAACCGCGCATGTTGTAAACCTCTACTCAATAGATGAGCTTGAGGATGGAATTTACAGGGATGCGATAGAATCTTATAAACACGAAGACAAGATTATGACCATAAGTAAGAGCGGAGAGGTTAAGAAGCTTGACCTTCTCACTGGACTTGGGGCAGCTAGACACATAGACGAGGCAATCGAAGAGGATACCGAGTTTGTCTTCATCCCAGGTGCTTTTACAAATAGCGTAATTTCAGATATAAGCACAAAGAAGCTAAAACAGGTCAGATTCGTACTCAAGGATCCGACCAAGATATTCATAAATCCTATGGACTGGGGAAGGCTCCGCAAGAGGGGCTTTAGGGTATCTGTCCTAAAGAAGATAGAAATTGCCCTTATAACTGTCAATCCGTGGGCACCGGCGGGATACACCTTTGATAATAGAAGCCTTTTAGAGGCCATGAAGGAAGCTATACCAGACATTCCGGTGATCGATGTGAGGATGTAGATATGCAAAACGGAGCAAATAAAAGATTAGCAAATCTGAAGACCAAGGCTGAGACAGGTCTCGATTATGTGATGCTGAAGCTCGATGTAATCTCACCCTTCGGAAAGAAGAAGCTAAAGGCGATGAGGCCGTTTTATCCGGGAGATGAACAGCTACTCAACGAGGAGCTAGACAGGATTCAGGATATAGTTGACTTCATTAAGGCCTATCCTATGCTAAAGGATAAGATTCAAGAAATTTACATGGAGCTCAAGGATTCCACGGGAACCATAGAAAGAAGCGAAAATAGCGTTCTATCGGTTGTGGAGATTTTCGAAGTAAAGTCTTTGCTCCTTCAGATGAGAAGACTCCTAAAGATAACCAAGGAGAGAGAAATCGTAGCATATAGGCCGGCCTGCGGATGTGTTTCACAGGCAAAGGCTGGTAGTGACGAGGAGGAAGCTGAGACAAGCTCAGTAGATAGTGAAGCTATCAAAGAGGTAAAGATTCCTGAGAAATATTTTCTTGAGGATACCGAGGAACTCTTAGACATTCTCGACCCAAGAAAAGACAGGATGAACACCTTCTACATATACGATGAGTTCAGCGAGGAGCTGGCTTCTTACCGAAAGGAAAAGCGAGAGCTGGAGCTTGAGATAAGAAGAGTTCAGAAGAAATCGAGGGAAGATCTGCGAAGAGAACAAGGAGTACAGCTTACACCGAAGTTTGACATAGTCGTAGCAAGGTCCCACCCAGACTTAGAAAAAATCAAAGCTCTTAAGGAACTCGAAGAGGTCGACCAAGACTATATGAGTATAACCTTTAAGCTAAGACCTAGCGAAGAGGTTTTCAAGATAACTCAGAGCATGGAAGAGCTCAACGACAAGATTGAGGCTGAAGAGGAAAGAATAGCAGAAATACTATCGAAGAAAATCGGAGAGTACAGAAGCATTCTTCTCAAGAACTGTGACATCATGGGGGAATTTGAACTGGCCTTAGCCAAGGGAATATTCTCAATAAAGAGAAACCTCGTAAGACCTGAGATTGTCACGGAGCACGTCATAGAGTTTGAGGACGGCAGGAACCTGCAGGTTGAGGAAATTCTAAAGAACAAGGGAAAGGAATACTGCCCGGTATCGATTTCACTAAAGGATGGCGTAACCTGTATAACGGGTGCCAACATGGGTGGAAAGACAATTTCTCTGAAACTTTCCGGACAGGTAGCAATCCTATCACAGTATGGGTTCTTCGTTCCAGCAAAGAGAGCAAAAATCGGACTTTCAAACTACATGCAGATGCTCATAGGAGACAGCCAGTCAGTGGAAAGAGGACTTTCCTCGTTCGGCTCCGAAATGGAGGAACTCAAGGAAATCTTTGATCACAGTAAAGACAGGTCTCTCATTTTGATAGATGAGATAGCGAGTGGAACAAACCCAATAGAGGGGCTTGCACTCACTAAATCAGTTGTAGATTATTTGATAACAAAACCTTATATATCGCTTATAACGACTCATTTTGAGACTGTGAGCGAGAGAGAGGGTGTTATAAATATGCAGGTCAGAGGGCTTGCAGATGTGGACTTTGATCTTCTCGATAGAGAGATTAAGTACGCAAAGAGAA
>ERZ772956.747-NODE-747-length-23277-cov-9.977134_pt1 | contig 23277 bp, 20 predicted proteins | sample MGYA00580683_ERZ772956 | MGnify/ENA primary metagenome ERZ772956 (study PRJEB29015, sample SAMEA2738077) | human oral metagenome | biome: human oral; feature: human-associated habitat; material: saliva | place: China | collected 2212 ... | reverse complement strand
AGGAAACCCAGAAGTACCAATGGATGATGAAGTACCAGCAACATTCGAAGATGGAACTACAGAAAAAGTAGTACCAGGAGAAGGAACTTACAAAGTAAATCCAGACGGAACAGTAACATTCACACCTGAGAAAACATTCACAGGAGTAGGAACAGGAGTAACAGTTAAACGTGTAGATAAGAACGGAACACCAGTGACGGCTAAATATACACCAACTGTAATACCAGTAACTCCGACAGGAAATCCAGCAGTATCTGAAGGGCCTAAAGGACAATCTCAAACAGGTACACCAACGTTTACACCAGGAAATCCAAATGTGCCAATTGATGACGATGTACCACCAACATTCGAAGATGGCACAACTACAAAAGTAGTACCAGGAGAAGGAACATACACAATTGATGAAAATGGTAAGGTAACATTTACTCCAGAAAAAGAATTTACAGGTACAGCTAAAGGAGTAACCGTTAAACGTGTAGATAAGAATGGAACATCAGTAACAGCAACATATACACCAACGGTACGTCCAATTACTTCATTCAAAGATAAAGAAGGAAATGAAATTCCAAACTATCCAACGGAAGATGGAACAACTCCTAAAAAAGATATTCCAGGGTACAGATTAGTAGAAACGAAGAAATTACCAAATGGGGATATAGAACATGTATATGAAAAGGTTAAAACTTCATATAAAGATAAAGAAGGAAATGAAATTCCAAATTATCCAACGGAAGAAGGAGAACACCCTAAGAAAGATATTCCAGGATATAAATTCGTAGAAACGAAGAAATTACCAAATGGCGATATCGAGCATGTATACGAAAAAGTGAGTTTAAATTCAGAGATGCCAGCTACACCAGCACCTCAAGAAAAAGTGGTTCGTCAAGAATTACCACAAACAGGAACTGGAAATGAAGCAGCAGTATTTGGTGTTGCAGCATCAGCTATTCTTGCAGGATTAGGTATGATGGCTCCAACTAAAAAGAAACAAGATGAAGAGTAAAATTACTTTATCGAATAATCGAATAGATTAGAGTTTTTAGAGACGACTTCGGTCGTCTCTTTTTTATGAAGAAAATTATTCAAAGTTTGGAAATTTATAAAATCTTAACAAAAATGCAATTGAAATTTATAAAAAATCTCCACAAATCTTCAAGAAAATAAAGTAAGATAGTAATGTCAAAGGAGGTAAATGACATGAAAAAAATAGTTCGCCCTTTAGTTGTTGCTACAATGCTATTAGGACTTGCTTCTCAGCAAGTGTATGCGATTGATACAACAGCTATTAACGAGAAATGGGGAAAACCAACCGTTGTTTACGGTGGAGGTTTAAATGACCAACAAATTAAAGAAACATCTCTATTATTAGGAATTAAAGATGAAAATACTGTAACAACAACAAAAGCTACAGGGGAAGACTTAGTGAAATACTTAGGAGCTGGTGAAGCGAATACTTCTGTAATGATTTCGTCTGTGATGGTTCAAAAGAGAAATAAGGGGGAAGGGGTAAAAGTTCATATTGCTACTCCGAAAAATATTACTCTTGTTACTTCTGAACAATATGCCAATGCTGCAATTACAGCAGGGGTAGCTGATGCAGAAATTGAAGTAGCTGCTGTATCAAAAGTAACAGGTGAATCTGCTTTAACAGGTGTATATAAAGCTTTTGAAGCAAATGGAGTGGTATTAGATGGCAAACGTACAGCAGTCGCACAACAAGAATTAGAATTAACAAATCAAATTGCTCAAGAACAGTCAAAAGAAAAAGGCTTTGATGCGGCAAAATTAGATCAAGCTATGATTGATATTAAGAAATCTTTAGCAGAAATTAAAGAAAAACAAGGTCAAGTTGCGACAAAAGAAGATGTTGAGAGAATTGTAAATGATGCATTGAAAAAATATGGGTTAGACAAAGTGATTAGTCCGACTCAAGTGAATAATATTATTCAGTTTGCCTTAAGTTATCAACAAACAAGTGCGATTGATTCCAAGCAAGTTTTAGAACAATTAAATTCATTATCTAATACTGTAAAAGGAAAGATTGGACAATTAGTGGATCAGGCAAATCGTGAAGGTTGGTTTGATAAAATCGTGGCATTCTTTAAAGAAATATTTAGTGCTATATTCAATTCTAAATAGAGAGCAACAAAAAAGTCCATAGAGGAAATCTATGGACTTTTTACTATCTAAAATAAAATAAATAATAAACTTAGAACAATAATTAATTGAATACATAAACCAATTAAAGCAATATATGGCGTATCTAAACGAGTATCATTTTGTTCTTGAGCAATGGAAATTACAAATGTTACGATAAAAGTAAATAAATGTAATGTAAAGAAGAATAAAATAACCACCAATAAGGCAATTGGAGATACAAACGTCATAAATGCTGTAATAAATAATAAAATAATCGCTAGAGCATTCATCGATTCATATTGTGTTAACCAATAATGGAATACATGCTGTCGTTTTAAGAAAATATGTTTTACTCCAAAAGCAATGACTGGAAATCCAAAATAAAATACAGCATAGAATAATAATAGTTTTAAGAAAACTAAAATATAATTTGGTGTTACTGTTAAACTTGGTAGGATAGAAATATCCGCTAGTAATTGATATTGAGATAAAACTGCTCGAATACCATGTGTAGTAATATAAGCTGATAATAATGTCGAAACAATAATCATAATGTAACCAAATAATCGGCTATTTTGACGTTTTCTTGAATAATTATTGGTTGGATGAATTAGTTTTCCAAAGAAAAAGCTAAAGAAACGAGTAATTCTTCTCCAAAAGCTTGAATAAATCGCTTGGTTATTTTTAATACGGTATTCTTGGTCACTTCTGTTTTCTATAGAATTTGGTTGAGTAGATTTATTTTCTTCATCAAATAAAGATGTTTGAATCGTTGTAGAATTTTCATCTAACTGTTCTTCTTGAATAGTGCCACAGAAAGGACATAAAGTTTCTTTTTCTTCAATTAATTCGTGGCAGAAAGGGCAATGTTTCACGTAAATTCTCCTTTATCAATCAAAATTGATTTTCTCTGTTGTATTGTATCATAGAATGCAAGTGGTCAAAAGAAAAAGGACTAGAAATCTCTAATCCTTTTATAGTGGCATATACTAATATATGTGTCATGGTGTTCACATCACACATGAACAAACAGCTACATCCGGTAGTGTGCAAGCACATCTGTTCCACTTGACTTAGCAGACTTCTTTGTCTGCTTGTCGCCTCATCGCATAGATAACATTATAGCAGACAAGAGAGTAGCTGTCACGTAAAAATACTAAATATCTAAAATTTTTCAATATAAAAAGCACCGTAAATGGTGCTCAGTTTATTACATTTCAGTAAATGCTAGTGGAACTAAATCACGTAAGATTGTTTCTTTTAATTCGCCTTTATTATTAGAAAGGTAAATTGGAGTATCAGCAGGGCATAGTTCAACTAATACTTGACGGCATAAACAGCATGGAGGTAGGAAGTAGTCCGTTTTACCAGCTACTACAAGCATTTCCACATCTTCTTTTTGATAGCCTTTTGTTACCCCAGTGAATAAAGCAGTACGTTCTGCACAGTTTGTTGCTCCAAAAGAAACATTTTCCACATTAACTCCAGTAATTACTGTTCCATCTTTATATAAAATGGCACAGCCTACTGGAAAGTTAGAGTATGGACAGTAGGAATGTTCCAATGCATTTTTTGCATGTACATATAGTTCTTCAGGTTTCATAAAAGGACTCCTTTATAGGGATTATTTTTGACGAATAATTTCGATTTTGTATCCATCTGGATCTTTTACAAAATAGTAGTTTGCAGGATTTCCAGGTAGACCTTTTAATTCTGTAACATCATAGCCTTTAGCTACGTGTTCTGCATGCAATCCTTCTAAATCATCGCTACTAATTGCAATATGACCGTATCCATCTCCGATTTCGTATCCTGGATGTCCGTAGTTATATGTTAATTCTAATTCGTAATCGTCTCCTTCAAATGCTAAATAAACGATTGTAAATTTGTGTTCTGGGAAATCTTTACGACGAGTTTCTTTAAATCCAAATGCTTCTTGGTAGAAAGATAAACTCTCTTCTAAGTTTTTAACACGAATACAAGTGTGTAACATTTTTGACATAGTATTCTCTCCTTTTAGTGTTTTTGTCTTATTAGCATAACGGATTATAAGTGTCAATGCAAGAAATATACACCTTAAAAGGAGGAAGTGTGGAATATGCAGTGTAATCCAAAATGTAAACACTTGTGTATAAAATAAATACACTTTTTGATGAAAATCGAGTAAAAATGATTGCAGTTCAAAAAAGAATTTGCTATTCTGTTACCATTATGAAAGAAAATAGAGTTAATCATCTAAATGAGGTGTCAAAGTGAAAGTAATTAAATTTGGCGGAAGTTCATTAGCCAATAGTCAACAAATAAAAAAAGTATTGCAAATTGTACAAGCAGATAGTGATAGAAGAATTGTCGTTGTATCTGCACCAGGAAAACGTCATTCAGACGATGAAAAAGTAACGGATTTATTAATTCAATTAGCAACTTCTCATATTGAAGGACAATATAATGAAGCAGTTTTAGAAGTGATTTTAGAACGTTATCAAGAAATTTATGATGAATTACAATTAAACTCAGATGTAATGGATAACATTCGTCAACATTTTGCAGTGTTAAAAGAGAGTGATTTAGAACCTGCTTATTTAATGGATGCATATAAAGCAAGTGGGGAAGATAATAATGCAAAATTAATTGCAGACTATTTTACAAGAGAAGGTTTACCAGCAAAATATATTAGCCCTAAAGAAGCAAATTTATTCGTCAGTGATACTCCAGGAAATGCTCAAGTATTAGAAGAAGCGTATAAGGAATTAGAATACTTACAATTAGAAAAAGAGATTATTGTATTCCCAGGATTCTTTGGAGTAACAAAAGATGGCAAAGTTGTGACATTCTCTCGTGGTGGATCAGATATTACAGGCTCCATTTTAGCGAATGCAGTTTCAGCTGAAGAGTATGAAAACTTTACAGATGTGGATGCAATCTTTGTAGCAAGTCCAAAACTCGTTCATAAACCTCTTGGAATTGATGTATTATCTTATACAGAAATGCGTGAGTTATCTTATGCAGGATTTTCAGTGTTCCATACTGAAGCGTTATTACCAGCCATTAAAAAAGGAATCCCAGTTCATGTATGTAATACGAACAATCCTTCTGCCAAAGGAACTTATATTATGAAAGGGAAAGTAAATTCTCCTTCGATTATTTCTGGAATTGCAAGTTCATCAGGGTTTGTAAGTATTTATATTCAAAAATATTTAATGAATCACGAAATTGGATTTTTAAGAAAAACATTACAATTATTCGAAGATGAAGGGGTAAGTGTAGAACATATTCCAACAGGGATTGATGATGCAACCATTATTATTCGTGGGGAAGATGCGGCTGATGAAGTCTTAGATCGTATTGTTTACCGTTTGAAAGCAGAATTAAATGCGGATGAAGCGTATTATGAACGTGGATTATGCTTAATCATGTTAGTAGGGGAAGGAATGGTTAGCATGGTCGGTACAACTGCTCGTGTTGCTAGCACATTGGCCCGTGAACAAATTAATATTGAATTATACAACCAAGGTGTATCTGAAGTTTCTATGATGTTTGGTATTAGAGAAGAATACGAACAACGTGCCATTCAAGCATTATATGACGAATTCTTTGGAGAAGAAGTAGAATACGAAGTTTTGGATAAATAGTAAATTAAACAATAAATAATATATAATAAACGACTTTCTAATATAGCGAAGGACGCCAGCAGACCTGCGGTCTCATGGCTAAAATTTGAGCCTAGGTCTCAAATTTTCCTGTATAAGAAGCCAGTATGGCTTCTTATACTTACGCTACATTGGAAAGTCATTATTATTTGTATTTGAATAAATAAAATTAAACGTATAAGAACTTACTCTACAAAATTTTTTTGAAGAAATTTATCTAGTAACTTAATAACAAGAGGAGTAGTAACTAATGTAATTAGGAAAAAGATTATAAAACGGTAATCAAATGAAGTTAGCACACAACCAGCAAATGTTCCAGCATTCCAAATAATAGCTAAACAGATTTTTTGTAAACAATTCATGATAGTTTCCCCCTTATATTTCCCTATCTATGTATACGCTTATTTTACTACTATGATAACTTTTCAACAAGATGTTGAAGGAAAATTTTTATGTCTGTAATTTTCTTCTAAGCAGGGATATACTAATTTATAAACAAATAAAAATGACTCATAATAGTAGCAAAAGTACTAGAAGCTGCCGCTTCTAGTACAGGAAATTTCGAGACCTTAGGCTCGAAATTTAGCAATGAGACAGCTTCGCTGGCTGCTTGCGTCCTATGCTACTATTTAAAAGTCATTTTTCTTTTGTTTATATACGCTTTTTATAATTTTTTAAGTAAACGTAATCCGTTTAAGATAACTAAGATAGTGCTTCCTTCGTGTCCGATAACGCCTAAAGGTAAGTTAATGAATTGGAAGACATTTGCTAAAATTAAAATCGTAATGACTGATAATGAGAACACAATGTTTTGTAAAATAATGCCCTTCATTTTTTTAGATAATTCGTGACCATATTTAATTAATGATAAATTATTTTTCAATAAAACAATATCACTTGCTTCAATTGCTAAAGCAGTTCCTTCACCAATGGCAATCCCAACGGTTGCATTTGCAAGAGCAGGTGCGTCATTAATTCCGTCTCCAACCATCGCAACAGAAACACCTTTTTCAGCTAAGTTCTTAACATAAGCTGCTTTATCTTCTGGTAAACAGTTTGCTTGATAATCAGAAATTTCTAAGTGTTTTGCTACAGCTTCGGCAGTTGATTCAGCATCCCCAGTCATCATAATTGTTTGAATATTTTCTTTATTAAAATAGTGTAGTACAGATTGGCTACTTTCTTTAATTTCATCTGTAATGGCATAGAAACCAATTAATTGTCCATTTTTTTCAATTGCTAATACAATTTCACCTTGTTCTAAGTATTTTTCAATGTCAGAAGCTAAGGCTGTATGTTGTTTCCATTCTGCATCGATCCAAGCTAATTTACCAATTTTCCAAGTTGAACCTTGAGCTGTTGCAACTAATCCATTTCCAATCACTTCTTCAAAGCTGTCAAATGAAATCGAATCAGAATTTTTGTAAGCTTGTGTATACGCTGTAATAGATTTTCCTAATGGGTGAGTGGAACGAATTTCCATTTCATACATCATTGCATGAACTTCTTTTTCGTTTTCATTTATAATTACTGCATGTTGAACAGTTGGTTTTCCTTTTGTTAATGTACCAGTTTTATCTAAAACAATTGATTCAATGGAAGATAATTGTTCTAAAGCTTCTCCACCTTTTAATAAGATTCCTTGTTTGGCTGCGTTGGATAAACTTGCTAAAATCGCAGGACTTGCTGATGCAACTAAGGCACATGGAGACATTACTGTTAATAAAATCATTCCTCTATAGAAAGATTCTTGCCAAGTCCATTGGAATCCAAAGTAGAATAGAGCAATTGCTAATGGAACGAATACTAATACAAATTTTACATATTGGTCTTCGATTTTGTTTAAGAAACTGCTTGTTTTTGTTTCTTGTTCTTGAGCTTCTTCTACTAAACGAATGATAGAAGCCATAACTGTTTCATCTGCATTTTTGTGTACGGTTGCTGTACAAGATTGGTGTAAATTAATACTTCCTGCGAAAATTTCTTCGCCTACTTTTTTGTTTGCTGGAAGTGGTTCACCATTAATCATACTTTCATCGAATAAACTTTCACCTTCTGTTAGGATAGCGTCCATTGGTACTGATTCACCTTTTTTAATGAAAATCACATCATTAATTGCTAAATCTTCAACGTCTACTGTTTCATAGTGACCATCACGAATACGTGTAGCTGTTTTTGGTTGTAAGTTTAATAATTCTGTCATTGATTTTTCACTTTTTGCCATTGCATATTCTTCAAGAGCTCCACTTAATGAGAAAATAAAAATTAATAAAGCTCCTTCTAGCCAATAACCAATAATAGAAGCACCAATTGCTGCTAATACCATTAATAAGTCAACATTTAAATGTTGTTCTTGGAAAGTTTCTTGAATTCCTTCAATGGCAGAGTGGAATCCTCCTACTAAGAATGCTGTTAAGTAGCAAAGTACAGATACTACATTGTAACCGTGGAAGCTAGCAGCTAGTCCTAAGATAATCAATGTTCCGCAAGTAATTGTATATCTAATTTGTTTTTGTTCTAAAATATTCATTATTTTTTCACCTCGTAAGTTATTTGTTGAATAAATCATAACATAAATTTTTCTAGATTAGAATAATTCTAAACTAGATGAGAGTGAAATTCATTCTCAATTAGCTTATTGAGAATGAGAGAAGATAAGAAAGTCTTAATTTTTAAGGATTTTCCCTTTATAAATTTAAAAATTCATAGTAGAATGGGTTCATATCTTAAAATGAAGGTGGGAGAACAAATGAGTGATAAAAAACCATTAACTCGTGAAGAAGTTCCTGTAGAATTAACATGGGACTTAACATTAATCTATCCAGATAATTCTGGTTTTGAAGCTGATTTAGCTTTTGTATCAGAAAAAATTCCAGTAATTGCTGCAAGTAAAGAAACAGCTTTACAATCTGGAGAAAATTTATATAACTACTTATTATTATCAAATCAAGTAGAAGAAAAAATTGAAACAGCTTATGTGTATTCACACTTAAAAGCAGACCAAGATACTACAAATGATGAAAATCAAGTATTAAATCAACGTGCATTCTCAGTATATGTTGAATTATCAGGTGCTTCATCTTGGTTTGAACCAGCAATTTTAGAAAAATCAAATGAAGAATTTGAAAACTTCTTTAAAGAAGAACCACGCTTAGAAGAATTCCGTGTTGCATTAGAAGCAGCTCGTATTCAAAAAGGTCATGTATTATCAGATCGTGAAGAAGCATTATTATCAAAAGCAAATGAAGTTTTCTCTGGACCAGGAAAAACATTTAACTTCTTAAATAATGCAGATATTAAATTTGGAACAGTTAAGAATGAAAAAGGAGAAGAAGTGGAATTAACTCACGGAAACTATACTACATTCTTAGAATCAACAAATGCTGAAGTTCGTAAAAATGCATTTGAAACAAAATATAAACCATATATTGATTTAAAAAATACTTTTGCTAGCACGTTAGGTTCAGAAGTGAAAGCTCATAACTTTACAGCATTAGCTCGTAACTATGAATCAAGCCGTCAAGCAGCCTTATCTTCTAACCAAGTTCCTGAAGAAGTATTTGATGCTTTAGTAAAAGTAGTTAATGAAAAATTACCATTATTACATCGTTATATTGCTTTACAACAAAAAGCTCTAGGATTAGATGAATTACATATGTATGATATGTATGTTCCAATTACTGGTGAAGCTCCAATTACTTACAATTATGAAGAAGCTTCTAAAGCTACTTTTGAAGCATTAAAACCATTAGGGGAAGAATATCAAGATATTCTTAACCAAGCCTATGATCAACGTTGGATTGATGTTGCTGAAAATGTTGGTAAACGTAGTGGTGGTTATTCATCAGGTGGTTATGCAACTGCTCCTTATATTTTATTAAACTGGCATGATGATTTAAGCAACTTCTTTACATTAGTGCATGAATTAGGACATAGTGCTCATAGTTATTTCACTCGTCATAATCAACCATATCAATATGGGGATTATTCAATTTTCTTAGCGGAAATTGCTTCAACAACGAATGAAAACTTATTAACAGATTACTTATTGAAGAAACATACGGATAAAGAGAGTCAAAAATATATTTTAAATAATTATTTAAATCGTTTTAAATCTACTATTTTCCGTCAAACTCAATTTGCTGAATTTGAGCATCAAATTCACGTGGCTGATCAAAATGGTGAGCCATTAACTCAAGCAGCTATTTCTGAGATTTATGCAAATATTAATAAAAAATATTATGCAAATGTCATTCAAGATGAGCAAATAGCTTATGAATGGGCTCGTATTCCTCACTTCTATATGAATTACTATGTATATCAATATGCAACTGGTATGGCTGCTGCAACTGCTTTAGCAGATAAGATTTTACATGGTACTCCTGAAGATTTAGAGGCTTACTTAAACTACTTACGTGCTGGACGTAGTGACAAACCAATTGAGGTTATGAAAAAAGCTGGGGTAGATATGACTCAAACTCAATATCTATATGATGCAATGAATGTGTTCGAACAACGACTAGAACAATTAGAAGCGTTGATGAACGAAGAGTAATATAATATAAATAGACTTTCCTGATATAGCAGTATTAGGACGGCAGCAGCCTCGCAAATGCGAGTCTCATGCCTAAACTTCGAGCCTAAGGTCTCGAAGTTCCCTGCAATAGAATCTGTGTGACAGATTCTATTGTTCATACTGCTATGGAAAGTCTTTTGTATTTTTATGGATATTATGAGAGAACGTGTTCGAATAGAGTTTTCTATATAGTGGTACTTGGACGCCAGAAGCCCTGGCGGTCTCTTGGCTAAAAATCAAGCCTAAGGTCTTGATTTTCCCTGTGATAAAAGTCAAATCTGGCTTTTATCACTCGTGCTACTATGAAAACTCTTTTGTATTTAACGAATATTTATAAGAGTACGTTTATAATTGGACTTTCCTGGTATGGAAAGTCTTTTTTATTTATACAATTTGTTATTCCTCTTTATTTAAAATATAATAAATTGGTATAAAAAATATTTTAAAGGAGAAGGTTATGGCGGTAGTAAATTTTGGAAATTCTTGTTCGTGGATTAATATAAATTCTGATTTAATTAGTGAGTATTCATCTATCTATGATACGTATGAAATTGATAGTGAAATGTTGGAGTATGCGTTAGACGAATATGAAAGAGCTCATATTGAATATAATCGTAGAAAAGAAACATTAATTGTAATTTATAATGTCATTAAACAATCACAACATGAAAATCAATACGAAACGATACCGATGACATTTATTGTACGTAGAAATCAAATTATTACGATTACAAATCATCATAATGAATATATTGTTCAAGCAATGAAAGAGGAATTAGAAGAAAGACCAGATATGTCACTTTTTACATTTTTATTTTCTAGTTTGTATATGATTACGGAATATTATTTTCCTAAGATTGAACGGTTGAAAAAAGAGCAGGGGTTATTAAGTCAGATGTTACGTCAAAGAACAACAAAGAAAAATTTGTTTGCTTTATCTGATTTAGAAGTGAGAAGTGTGTATTTAGTTTCTGCAACAAAACAAAATGCGATTGTATTAGAGCAGTTGAAAACTCAATCTGTGTTTAAAGTGTTAGATGATGTAGAAAAAGAAGAACTAGAAGATAGTTTAATTGAAGCAAAGCAACTAGTGGAAATGACTTCGATTAATCTTCAGATTTTGCAGCAATTATCGGGTACGTATAATAATGTGTTGAATAATAATTTAAATGATACAATGCGTATGTTAACTGTTATTTCGATTCTTTTAACGATTCCGGATATTGTGACGGGATTTTTTGGAATGAATGTGCAAATTCCTTTTATGGAGCATACTCATGGTTGGGGAATTGCGTTAGGAATTATTTTAGGAATTTGGATACTAGTCAGTGTGATATTGGCTCGTCTTATGAAAAAGTAGTGGGCGTGGAAAAAGAGTTTTTGGTATAGTAGTACTAAGACGGCAGCAGACCTTCGGTCTCATGCCTAAAATTTGAGCCTAGGTCTCAAATTTTCTTGCAATAGAATCTGTAGTCAGATTCTATTGCTCGTACTACTATAAAAACTCATTTCCACTTGAAACAAAAATTATGGGAGTGCGTATGATAAAGTAAGTTATTTGTACAGTAGTATTAGGACGCCAGAAGCCCTTACGGTCTCATGGTTTATACTACTATAAAATATCATTTCCACTTGGAACGAAAATTATGAGAGAGCGTATAAAAACTCATTTCGACTTGTGTTGTGTTCAATTTTTCCAGTTTAGTTATTAGTATCAACCTTTTAAATTATGATACACTTACGTAGATTACTGGAGGGAGATATTTATGGTTGAAAAGAATTTTGGACACTCATGTGCATGGATTAATATTAACTCAGAGGAGATTACGGATTATTCTTCAATTTATCAAACGTATCAAATTGATAAAGAAATGGTGGAGTATGCTCTTGATGAAAATGAAAGAGCGCATATTGAATATTGTCGTCCAAAAGAAACATTAGTAGTGATTTATAATGTCATTAAACAAACTAAGAGAGAGAATCGATATGAGACCGTTCCGATGACTTTTATTGTTCGAAAAGATCAAATTATTACGATTTCGAATCAACATAATGAATACATTGTAGAGGCAATGAGAAAAGAATTGGAAGATAGACCGAATGTGTCTCTGTTTACTTTTTTATTTTCAAGTTTAATGATGATTACTGAAAATTACTTTCCAAAGATTGAAAGTTTAAAGAAAGAGCAAGAGTTAGTGAGTCTAAAATTACGACATAAGACTACTAAGAAAAATTTATTTACTTTGTCTGACTTAGAAATTGGGAGTGTGTATTTAGTTTCTGCAACGAAGCAAAATGCGATTGTATTAGAACAATTGAAAACTCAAGCATTGTTTAAGGAATTAGAGTTTGCTGAGGAAGAAAAATTAGAGAATAGTTTAATTGAAGCAAAGCAGTTAGTAGAGATGACTTCCATTAATCTTCAGATTTTGCAACAATTATCAGGTACATATAATAATGTGTTGAATAATAATTTGAACGATACAATGAAATTATTAACGATTATTTCAATTTTATTAACGATTCCGAATATTGTAACGGGATTTTTTGGTATGAATATTACGGTTCCTTTAACGGGGCTTGCGCATGGTTGGGGAATTGTGTTAGGAATTATTGTAACAGTTATTGTCATTGCAAGTGTCGTCTTGTCACGTTTTATTAAGAAGTAATGATTGTACAAAAGGAGTTTTTTGATATAGTAGTACTAAGACGCCAGTAGCCCCTATCGGGTCTCTTGGCTAAAATTTGAGACTGAGGTCTCAAATTTCCTTGTGATAGAATCTGGTGTGACAGATTCTATCACTCGTACTACTATAAAAACTCATTCCCACTTGGAACGATAATTATGAGAAATCGTATAAAAACTCCGTTTTTACGTTGTATCGAAAAATATTAGAGAACATAAAATCAGGCGTGCAATCAGGTGTTAAAACTTGATTGTACGCCTTTGTTTATAAGATTATTTTGTTAAATCAATGGCTTTTTGTGTGTTGGCAAAGTGTAATTTAGCAACTTTTCTTAAACCATCCATGCCTTCTTGTTTTAAAATTTTACTAGCTAATTCATCTACTGATGAGTTAGCCCCAGATAGTAGAGGATATCCATATTCTTTCGATAAAGTTTTTAAGCCTTCTAAAAATGCATCTCTAGCAATCATCGATGCTGCAGCTACTGCAATATGGTGACTTTCACCTTTTGTTTTAAAATATGTAATTGATTTAAGAGGAGCAGATTGATCTCCCAAATAACGATAATAGTTCGATGGAGAACAAAATTCATCAATTAATACAGCTTGAAGCAAATTAGTATTGATTTGTTGGTATAATCTTTTAATGGCTTGATTATGAAGTAATGCTTTCATTTCGTTTAGATTTTTTGTTTGTTGAACTTCATTGTATTTTTCAGGCCAAAGGGTAAGAAGTTTATAAGGTATTAATTCTTTAATTTTTGGAACGATTTCTTGAATTTGAGCATCTGTTAAATTTTTAGAATCTTTTACACCAAGATGTTGTAATGTTTGAATGTGATCTTCAGGAACAAAAGCACAGGCAACAGTTAATGGGCCAAAATAACTTCCGGTTCCAACTTCGTCACTACCAATAACACTCCAGTTTGAAAATCCTTCTGGAAGTCCATTTGTTTCAACTTTTGGTTTCTTTGTACTTGTTGAAGCTGTTAAATCATGTTTTTGAACAAATGCATCCACATTAGTTCCTTGTAAAACAACTTTTCCAGAGTGATAAGCTGTCACACTAAGAGAAGGAAGTTTTAACTGATAATGTGCATGAGGTGGAATTTGGTGGATGGAATTTTTATAAATTTCTCCTAATTGTTGGATTGTTTGTTCATCTAATAATAAAACGGTTGTTGCCATAAATAACCTCCAATGAATAAAAAGAGACTGAAATTCAGTCTCTTATAGTTTAATGTACCATTTTAACCACGCAGCAAGGTTGATGCGTTTGTGTTTTTTTAGGGCATTTATCTATTGCATGGTGTAGATTTTCACAGACATGTTCAATCGTATCTGCTGAAATATTTTCATGCAAGATAACTCCAAATTGTTGATTTAAATTATCAAAGATAACAAGAGAAGGGTTTGATTCGACCATCATTTCTTGTGCAATTTGTTGATCTCTTTCATATTCTTGATGAACGAGTTTACTAGCTTTATCTTCGTAGAACATTTTTTCATCAAGTCCAATCGTTTGAATAATTTCCTGTAATAATTCAGGAGTGTATTCTTTATGAAGAAGATGTAGTTGTGTTTGCAATTCCATTAAAAAGGCTCTGCCTAATTTTTTCCCTTGTAATAGGGCAGCCTTATAAGATAAGGAAGCATCATAGATTTTTGTATAGATTTCGTTTCGTAAGTCAATATTCTTATCATTTAAATGATTATTTTTCATATATTGCGTTACTGATTTAAAATTATGAAATGGTAGGAAATGAACGTGTACTTTATATGGAGTTCGTTCAATAAATTTCATCACTTCTTGTTCACAATGATAACATTGTTTTCCAATAGGATTAATAAATAAGTAACAGTCAAAAATTCTCTCATTAGGTAATGGATTAATGTGAATATGACTCAGTTCACTATTCTTCACCTCTAACTAAATCTCCTTTCTTTAATTTGTATCTTTATTGTATCAGAAAACTGAAAAAATTCTGAATAAAAAGCCTTGAATTAGCTAAGATTTTTAGTAGCAAGCAATGCACGTCTGATTTTACTAATTGGTTTTTGTGGAGTAATACCATGACGATTTAAAATTTCTAAGAAGACTTCCTTTCCTGCTTCTAAATCTTCAACTTCCATTTCGATTTCATAATCTGTTTGACCTGCATAGTGACTTTCATCTAATACAAGTAAACAACCAGGGCTTAACATTCCTTCTAATCGATGAGTTGTTAAAGTAGCAGTTGGAGCGATATTGGATAATTCAATCCCTTGTTCCTCAAGTGCTAATTTAATACTTGTAGGGAGTAAAAAAATATCTTCTTCAACCCACCATTGCAATTGTTCTGTTGGTAATTCTTCTGTAATTTCAATGACTTCACAGTCCGATTGAGGAAGTTTTAATGTGATTTCTCCCGTTTTTTGTCCTTCAATAAGACGAATTCGTAAAGCAGAACGATTATTTTCTAATTGTTGGTGACAATCATAATATTGATTCGTTTGCGTAATATCTTTCGTGAAAATAGATTGGAATTCTTCTTTTAAAGATTCATATTGTTCTTTTGTTAGAAGATTTTTATATTCTTTTTCTAAATGGGCCATGTTTCTACCTCTTTCTATCACAAAGCTTTTTCTACTTTAGCTTAAATTAATGTGAATTACAAATAATAACTATTGAAGAGTTTAAGATTATTAAAATTCTTTTAGACTTAGTAAAAAATATGCTATGATAGGAGGGATGAGATTAAAGTAGGTGAGTAGATGGAAGAAAAATATTTACCAAATGTTGAAGATTGGGATGCTTTTTTAGCACCTTATAGTCAAGCAATTGAAGAATTAAAAATTAAATTAAAAGGCATTCGCCTTCAATATCGACAAAAAGGGAAACACGCTCCAATTGAATTTATTACAGGACGTGTGAAAACTCCTGAAAGTATTCGTGAAAAAATGCAAGTGAGAAAAATTTTGACAGAAGACTTTTTAGAAGGAGTCCAAGATATTGCAGGATTACGGATTATGTGCCAATTTGTAGATGATATTTTTGAAGTCGTACGATTACTTCGTCAACGAAATGACTTTACGATTATTATTGAACGTGATTATATCCATCAAAAGAAAGCAAGTGGATATCGTTCGTACCATGTTGTATTAGAATATCCTGTTCAAAGAATTGAAGGGGAAGAGAAAATTTTAGTTGAAATTCAAATTCGTACATTAGCGATGAATTTCTGGGCAACCATTGAACATTCTTTAAATTATAAGTATAAAGGAGAATTTCCAGAAATTATTCATGAACGATTAGAAAGAGCAGCAGAAGCAGCCTTCCTATTAGATGAAGAAATGTCGCAAATTCGAGAAGAAATTCAAGAAGCTCAATATATTTTCTCTACAAATAAAGAAAATCAACGAAAAAGAAAATCATAAGGTAATCTATTAGGCAATAAAGAGAGGGTGAGGTGAATGGATGAAAGTAGGGTTATATTATAATCAATCAGAAAAAAGTCAAAAGGTAGCAGAAGAATTTTTGAACTTATGCTGCCAAAGGGAATTTGAACGAGATGATGAAAATCCAGATGTTGTTATTACAATTGGAGGAGATGGGACTTTACTAGGTGCTGTCCACCACTACAAATCACAACTAGATCATATTCGATTCGCAGCTATTCATACAGGCCATTTAGGCTTTTATACAGACTGGCGTGATTTTCAAGCAGGTGAATTAATTGAAAGCTTGAAGCATGATCAAGGAGAAAGTGTGAGTTATCCTCTATTAGATGTGACTTTAGAAAAAGCAGATGGAACAATCGAAAATCATATTGCATTAAATGAAGCAACATTGAGGAAAGTAAACGGAACTCTTGTATGTGAAGTATTAATTAATGGTGAATTATTTGAGAATTTTAGAGGAGATGGCGTTTGTGTCGCAACTCCAACGGGCTCAACAGGAGTGAATAAGTCATTAGGAGGAGCCATCGTTCATCCAAGAGCAGAAGTGATGCAAATGACAGAAATGGCTTCGATTAATAATCGTGTGTATCGTACATTAAGTTCGCCAATGATTTTTTCACCAGAAGAAGTGTTAACGTTATTACCCCATAGTGAAAATGGAATGGTTCTATCAATGGATCATTTAACATATGATGCGAATGATATTGTCAAAGTACACTTACATATTAGTACACAACGTGTTTCCTTTGTTCGATATCGTCATACTCATTTTTGGGATAGAGTGGAAAATTCCTTTATTGGAGCAAGAGAAATAGATTTAGAAGAAAGGTAATGAGGGAAATCATTGAATTTAACATGGACTTATCCGTATTCATCACCGATGATGATGCGTAGTTTTTTACAAGAAAAGGGCATTACAAAAACATTTTTAGCCCATGTCAAACGAAATGGGAAATTACTCGTCAATGGTCGAGAAGAAATTGTTTTAAAGCCACTAGTGTCTGGTGATGTACTTACAATGGTGATTCCACCAGAAGGAGAACATGAAACAGTTGTTCCAAGTCAAATTCCTTTGGATATTTTATTTGAAGATGATTACTTACTAATTGTGAATAAGCCGCAAGGAACTGCTTCCATACCGTCACAATTACATCCAGACCAATCAATGGCGAATCGTGTAAAAGGTTATTTACAAACTACGAGAACCCAAGATTGTGTCACTCATGTTGTAACTAGATTAGATCGTGATACAACGGGAGTGATGATGTTTGCGAAGCATCGTGTAGTTCATGCTTGGATGGATCAAGCACTTCGAAATAAAACGATTCAGAAGACGTACCATGCGATTGTGACAAAACAGGAAGTTTTAAAAGAGCATGATATCATTGATGCTCCGATTGGTCGAACGGATGATTCGATTATTAATCGTTGTGTGAGGCCGGATGGTAAGCCGTCTTTAACGGAGTATTGGTTAGAAGAGACGTATCAGCATAGTCAATTGGTGAAGATTCGTTTGCATACGGGGCGTACACATCAGATTCGTGTGCATTTTAGTTGGTTAGGTTGTCCGTTATTAGGGGACGATTTATATGGTGGCAAGAAGATTGAGCCACTTGTGAGGCAGGCTCTTCATTGTAGTCAGTTGGATTTTATACATCCGATGACGGGAGAGAAGATGTGTGTTAAGGCTCCGTTACCAAAGGATATCGCGGAGTGGATTGACAGCGATAGATACAAATAGATAGATACAAATAGACTGTTCCTGTTGTACTAGGACGCCAGTAGCCAGCTGCGCTGTCTCTTGGCTAAAATTTGAGCCTAAGGTCTCAAATTTCCCTGCAATAAAGGCTAGGGCTTTTATTGCTCGTACAACGGGAACAGTCTATTTGTATCATCGTGGGGATGGGACGAATAGTACGTACAAGAATGTGTACTGACAGTAGCTCTTTTCGGGATTTCGTCGTACTATGGGGAAGTTTTCCGTATATTAATAAAACCCGAGAAAGCTAGATTTCTCGGGTTTTTATTTTAATTATTATAATATTTTTGGATTCCTTGAGTGATACCATCTACTAATTTTTGTTGATATTCTTTTGTGCGAACTTTTTGTGATTCTTCTAAATTATCAATATATCCTAATTCTAATAAGACAGCAGGTTTATTCGTTTCACGTAAAACTGCAAAACTCATTGCTAATAAACCATCATCTTTTGCATGAGTAGTTGCTAAGACAGATTGATGGATATAAGAACCTAGTTTTTTACTACGTTCTAATCGAACAGGATTATCATGCCATTTTTTGTTAATAACAGAAGCAATATTCCCTGTTGGTAAGTACGTATATGTTTGAATACCACTTCTACTACTATTTTCACCAAGACCTGTTGCGTTAAAGTGAATGCTAATAAACATATCTGCATTGGTTTCATTGGCCATTTCTGAACGTTTTGTAACAAAATCTACATAAACATCTGTTGAACGACTCATGATAACTTTGTAGCCTAAATTTTCTAATCTTTCCTTTAACTGTTGAGAAACTTGAAGAGTCAAGTCTTTTTCTTTTACCCCTAAATAGTTTGCTCCTGGATCTTTACCACCATGACCTGGATCAAGGAAAATAACTTTATTATAGTTTCTTGTTGCAAAAGGTAAATCATTAGAAGGTTTTTCTTTACCATTTTCTTTAATCCACTCACCATTATCTTTGAAGCTATGATAAGTTTCATTAATTAAATGAATACCAGTTACGTAAGAGCCATCTTTTTCAAGGTAGAACCATGATTGATAAGTAGGGTCAAAAATCCATTCACTTTTTGCCATGTATCCACCAGTTTTTAGGTAATAATTACCTTGCCAAGTATTGTGAGCATAACTTCCATTTGAAGTAAGGTAGAACCATGATTGATAAGTAGGATCAAAAATCCATTCACTTTTTGCCATGTATCCACCAGTTTTTAAGTAATAATCACCTTGCCAAGTATTGTGAGCGTAACTTCCATCTGAAGTAAGGTAGAACCATGATTGATAAGTAGGATCAAAAATCCATTCATTTTTCGCCATGTATCCACCAGATTTTAGGTAATAATCGCCTTGCCAAGTATTCTGAGCATAACTTCCGTTTGAAGTAAGGTAGAAACGTGATTGATAAGTAGGATCAAAAATCCATTCACTTTTTGCCATGTATCCACCAGATTTTAGGTAATAATTACCTTTCCAAGTATCGTGAGCATAACTTCCGCCTGGAGTCAGGTAGAACCATGATTGATAAGTAGGATCAAAAATCCATTCATTTTCTGCCATTTCACCAGAAGCTTTTAAATAATAACTATCTACCCATTCATTCTTTGCTAAACTTCCAGAAGCCTTTGCATAGTACCAATGCTGATTTATAAAAAGCCATTTGTTACTTGCCATTTTTCCATCATTATAGAAATAATAAGAATTCCAAAAAGTATTTTTTAACATAACTCCTTGTTCATTATAGTAATACCAATGATTGTCTACTTGTACCCATTGATTTTTTAAAGAATTTTCTTTTTTTTGAGTTGTTGTTTTTGTATTATTTTCTTTTTTTGGAATTGAAACTTCTTTATTTTTCTCTTCTTTTTTAGTAGAGTGTTCTTTGTTTCCTTGTTCGGCTTGCTTAGGAGCGGTAGTAGATTCTTGAGCGAAAACTGGTGTTGAAGTGTATAAGCAAGTTCCAATTAGGAAAGATGATAAAATAATTTTCTTTTTCATAACATATCTCCTTATTAATTTATTTAATCACAGTGTAGCAAAAACAATCAATAAAATCTATAAAAATATAGACTTCAACTTGTCGAATGGGGATAAGAAAAGGTATAATCATTTTATGCAAAAAAATAATGATTAATAGAGGTGATTCGATGTCTGAAATGGCTTATGAATTTGATGAAATTTTAGAACAAATTCATCATACGTTAAAAACAGATGATAAGCAGCAATTTAAAGAAATCTTTTTAGAAAATCATACTTATGACCAAGCACAAATTTACTTGTCGTTAAGTGAGGAACAACGTCAATTGGTGTATCAATATCTGTCGCCAGAAGACATGGCACCTGTATTTGAAATTATTGAAGAAGATGTTGAAGATGTGGAAGAATATCTTCGAGAAATGGATGAGCGATATGCTGCAAGAATGTTGGCAGAAATGTATGCTGATAATGCAGTAGATATTTTGCAACAAGTACAAGAAGATGAAGTAAGAAAATATTTGCGCATGATGCCTCATAAAACTTCTAACGAAATTCGTAACTTATTAAATTATGAAGATGATACAGCTGGGGCGATGATGACAACAGAAATTATCGCTATTCATGAAAGTCAAACAGTTGGAAGTGCTATGACAACTGTAAAAAAAATGGCAGAAGAAGCAGAAACGATTTATTATGTCTATGTAGTAGATGAAGAGAATCGATTAAAAGGAGTCTTAACGCTTAAAGACTTAATTGTTCATAAAGAAGATGTGAAAATTAGTGAAATTATGGTAGATCGTGTTGTTTCTGTTGAAGTACAAGAAGCACAAGATGCCGTAGCAAAAATGATTCGAGACTATGACTTCTTAGCAATTCCAGTTGTTGATGAAGAAGAAAAACTAATTGGAATTATTACAGTCGATGATGCCATTGACGTTATCGATGAAGAAGCAACAAGTGATTACTCAGGTTTAGCAGGGGTAGACGTAGATGAACAATCTGTGAACCCATTTATTGCAGCATCAAAACGTTTGCCATGGTTAATTAGTTTATTATTCTTAGGATTAACAACAGCAGCCTTATTAAGTCGTTATGAAGGAATTATCGGACAAGCTAGTGTACTCTCAATTTTCATTACATTAATTACAGGTACAGCAGGGAATGCGGGGACACAATCTTTAGCGGTAGCAGTTCGTAAGATTGGATTAAATGAAGATGAACCAGTTTTCGTAAAAACGATATTATCAGAAGTTGCAACAGGGATTATTAGTGGGATTGCAACAGGATTAATTATTTTTGTTGTAGTAGGTTTATGGCAAGCAAACTGGATTTTAGGTGGAATCATTGGAGTGTCAATGTTCTTTGCTATTACAGTAGCAACTATTGCCGGAAGTTTAATTCCATTATTAATTGACTCTATGGGCTTTGACCCTTCATTTGCGAGTGGTTTATTTATTACTACAGTTAGTGACTTAACGAGTGTATTTGTATATTTCACGATTGCAAGTATGTTTCTTGAGAAATTTTTAGGAAATTAACCATAAAAAATGGCTCCACCTCAAAAAGGGTGAGCCATTTTTAAATTATTCTGAAACTCTATAATACATTGCTTTTTTCAGTGCACCCGAAGTTAAGGCTGATTGTGTTCCGAATAAACGATCTTTTGTTGTATCAGAAGTATCTTTATTTCCTTCAATAAGTCCATAAGTTACAACTTGATTTTTAGGAACAAATGTCATAATGGCACTTCCAACAGTTGGTTGATTTTCTAATGGAGTGAAAATCCAGTTTAACAACCCCTCTTGATATTGGGTTTGAGTTGGTTGTACTTTAAAAGTAGCTTCTTCAATAGAAACTGTTCCATTTTCATGGAAAGTTAATTCTTGACCATACTCATTTCTCCAAGTTCCTTTTATACTTGAAAGATTTCCTGTTTTAATTTCTTCTATATTCATTGAAGTTGGAGCAGTGTTCTTTTTAACAATCACTTTTTTAGCTTCTTGAGTAGTTGTTTCTTGTTTTGTTTCAGAAGCTGCTTTAGTGGAAGTTGGTTGTTCTTTAGTCGTTGATTCTTTAGTTGTTGAAGTAGTTGTAGAAGAAACAGTTGTTTTAGTCGTAGTTGTTTCGGAAGTTTTTGTTGATGGACTCTTACAAGCTGTTAAAATGAACAAACTAGATAATAATACTAAATACTGCTTTTTCATATAAATCCCTCCCTTTATGTACCTATATTATAGAACAAATTATTTAAAAAAACGATTACCTTTAAAGAGATTTAAAAAAATCAAAATAATTTTCTAGAAAACTGTTGACAAGAGGAGAGGATTACTGTAAACTACAGAAGTTGAGAAAACAAGCAGAAGCATCCCGCTTCTCGCCTAAGTTGACTGAAGTCCTTGGGCCGATAGTAATGTTTATTTAATGAAGACATTGGCAGCGGGGATATTTTGTTCTCGTTGCTTTTTTGCTTTTTTCTCTCAAAAATTTTGGAGGTGAACAATCATAGCAAAAGATATGATGGTCAATGATGGAATTCGAGCTCGTGAATTACGTGTTATTGACAATAATGGTGAACAAATTGGTGTTCAAACAAAAAACGATGCATTGCGTTTAGCAGAACAAGCTGGACTAGATTTAGTTTTAGTTTCGCCAAATGCAAAACCACCAGTTGCTCGAATTATGGATTATGGTAAGTATCGCTTTGAGCAACAAAAGAAAGAACGTGAAGCTCGTAAAAATCAAAAAGTCATCAATATCAAAGAAGTGCGTCTAAGCCCTACAATCGATGAAAACGACTTTAATACGAAATTGAAAGCTGCACAAAAGTTTCTTGAAAAAGGCGACAAAGTGAAAGCTACAATCCGCTTTAAAGGCCGTGCCATTACTCATAAAGAGATTGGACAAAAGGTTTTAGAACGTTTGGCAGAACAAGTTAGTGAACTTGCAACTGTCGAACAAAAGGCAAAAATGGACGGACGAAGCATGTTCTTGATGTTAGCGCCCAAAAATGACAAGTAAAAAGTAACAGGAGGAAAGTCTCATGCCAAAACAAAAAACACACCGTGGTTCAG
>ERZ772956.742-NODE-742-length-23411-cov-5.359822_pt1 | contig 23411 bp, 12 predicted proteins | sample MGYA00580683_ERZ772956 | MGnify/ENA primary metagenome ERZ772956 (study PRJEB29015, sample SAMEA2738077) | human oral metagenome | biome: human oral; feature: human-associated habitat; material: saliva | place: China | collected 2212 ... | reverse complement strand
CGCCAGGCCGCACTGGCCTTCTTCCCACCGGCCAGCTGCAGCACTGCCGGGAAGGAGGAGTAGGCCCACAGGGGGAGCATCTCCGCCAGCACCGAGATGATCGCCGCGACGATCCCAACCAGGAGGAAGGTCAGGGCGTTGGGCTGCAGGCTCACAGACATGTAGTGGCCGGATCCACCGCCCGAGGAACGCACCGGGGTGTCAGCGCCTGAGAAACGCAACGGAAGCAGCCCGTAGAAGACGATCGCACCCAGGGCCAGCGCCACGAGCGGAAGCTGCCAGACGCGCTGCCACTCGGTCCGCCCCGTGCGGGAACGCCTGACGCCCACGCGCAGCGCCGCCGCCACGATGGCCACGATCATGGCCGCGAACAGCAGGATCGACCAGCTGCCGAACCAGGTCCAGGCGTAGGCGTCGCCGCCGTCCTTGCCGCCCAAGGACGGCAGGAAGTAGGCCAGGGCCGCTGCGGCCTCACTCTTGTCCAGGGTGATACCTCCCAGGGATCCCATGCCCAGGGCAAGCAGCACCAGGTTCGGCAGGAGCACCGGCAGCAGAAGAATCGAGGCGAAACCCGACCCCTGGATCAGTACCGCAGCGATGTAGGCGACAATGATGAAGATCCCCAGGACCACGCCCAGTGCGGTGCTCAAGGCGCCCAGCTCACGGCTGACCTGCACCACCGGGCTCGGCAGGCGCTCAAGCAGCGCCCCGCCACTGCGAGCCACCATCAGCGCCACGAAGACCACCACAGTCACCAACAGGATCGTCATCAGCGCGGAGGAGGAGACCGTCATGACCTTCAGCCCCATCATCGTGGCGGTCATGGAGAACGGTGCCGTCACCAAGCAGGCCACCAGGGCCACAGCCAGAGCCTCGGCTCCGGCCCGCGCCAGGGTCGGGACCAGCGGGGCTGCCGACCCGTCAACCGCGGCCCGGCGGCGCGCCAGCCAGAAGACCCCGATGCCGGCGGCGGTCAGCGCCCCCATGGGCAGCAGCGTGAAGGTCAGGGTGACGGTCTCGTAAGAGTTCGACCCTGACATGACGAACTGCCCGCCCAGGCTCCAGCCCATGAGCAGCGGCAGCGTGGAGAAGGTCGTCGGGAACATCTTCGTCGAGTCCATGGTCGACATGGCCACCAGCGTGAGAATCGCGCTGATGGCTGCGGATCCGAGCACGATCGCCAGGCTCAGGGCCGTGGAGGTCAAGCCCGGGCCGCGGAACCAGGCGGTGAAGGTCTGCGCCAGGGGCGAGGGCTGAGCGGCCTGCCCGGGCTGCACGAATCCGCCTTGAGCCTGTGGCGCCGGCGCTGCAGGAGCGGTGCCTGCGGCGACCGGGGGCACAGGGACCTCGGTCGCGCTGTACGCCTCGGGTACGGGGGCACTCGGCGGAGGCGGCACGGGCACAGCGGGAAAGCTACCGGTCTCCGGCCCCGACGTCATCGGGGGCGCAGGGACTGGAGCCTCACCAGTGCCATACGAAGGGTCGGGAGGAAAACTGCTGTTGGACACAGGTCTGCCTTCGATAGGGAATCAAACACGGCAGTTCTACCTCATGGAAACCGGCCGTGCACCAGTTTCGTGACCCGATCTTGATATGCGATCCGCACCGTCCACGAATGAGCACGGGCATGCCCGTCCTCGATACGCCCAACGTCCTACCGCACCTGAGCCCTAGCCCTGGCCGCCGGCCGAGTCTCCCTCACCCTGCTGACCGTCGCCGCCTTCCTGACCGCCACCGTCCTGGGAGCCGTCCTGCTGGTCCCCGGACTGGTCGGTCCCCTGCGAGTCCGTGTCTGACGGGGCCACACCCTGCTCGGCGGCCTTGTCCTTGACCGTGTTGAGGATGCTGATGAGGTCGTCCCGTCCCGGGAAGGAGACCCCGGACTGCAGCGCCTTGAGCGCCTGGTCGACATTGCCGATCTTGAGCTGACCGGAGAAGCTCTCCGCCTCGGCCAGGGTATGCGTCTTGAGCACGCCCGCCCCGTAGTAGATACCCGCTCCTGTGGCCACCAGGGGCAGGAACAGTGCCGCCAGGACCAGCAGGGCGGCAGGACCCTTCGGCTTGGCCCTGGCCAGGGCCGAGCAGGACACGAGGAATGCGACGAAGGCCAGCACCGCGCCACCGCCGACGGCACCGATGGCGGCCCAGTTCGGCGTCCAGCTCTGAGTCGAGAGGATCTCGAAGACGTGCAGCGTGCTCAGCAGCGTGTAGGTCCCCCACCCCAGGGCCCCGCAGGCCACGAGCACCATGATCGCCCCCACCGGAAGGGCGGCGGTGCGACGGCGCTCAGGCGGACGCGGAAGCTGCACCGGGGGCTCCGGCTCGGGCTCGCTCCAGGTCCCCTGCACCGGCACCTGGGAGACCGTGCGCCTTGCGGGCTCGGGGGTGACGTAGACCGGTTGGACCGGCTCGGCCGGGTAGACCGGCTGCGTCTCCATGGCCATCGTCTGCGGCGCCGCGGGCATGGGCTGAAGGACCTGCGTGTACTGGCTGCGCTGGTCCGGGGAGGCGGCCAGCTGCGGGGTCGACGTCGACGGCGGCAGGTACCCCCACCCTTCTCCCCCCGGCGGCATGGCGATGGCCTCCGTAGCCCCCGGCTGCGCCTCCATCTGGTCAAGGTCGATCCGCTCGGTGGGCCGTCCGCGGTCAATGTGATCGTCACGGTCGGCGCGGTCAACGGCCGCGTCCACCTCTGCGTCGTCGTCGAACTGCGGCCCACGGGAGAGAGGACGGGACACGATGAGGCTCCTTGCCTGAGGGTACCGATGGGGTCTCTACGACCCCGAGGCTACGCCACCGGCGCCCCGGACACGAGGAGCCGGCGGCCTTGCCGAGTGCGTCACAATGTCAGGCCCCTGACGTGCATGCCCCACAGCACCGGATCGAGAACCCTGAACGGAGAGATACCCCGTTCGGTGAGCTGCTCGTTGTGCCTCGGAGACTCACCGACCGCAGACACAGCGAAGTGCCGATACTCATGGATCTGCCGGTTCGTCTTGGCCTGCTCAGCCAGGAGCGTCACCGACTTCTCTCCGATCAGCTGGAAGAGCGACCTCACCTCAGCATCCAGGAAGTCGAGGTCCTCCATGAGCAGCCTACCGGCGTCAGGCTCCTGCATACCAGCCAGGATCATGGTGTCATCCCGGTTGATGTGTGCCGCCGGGTTGGCCAGCGCCGGCGCCATCGGGCTCATCGCCTGGGGCAGCTGATGCAGGGAGTCGAACTTGGAGACCGTCAGGGCCAGGAGCGCCCGACCGGACTCCATGAGCCCCATGATCGCCGGCAGCACCTCCCCGGATCGCGCGCCCAGCCGCCCCTTATCGACGTCCGGAATGATGCCGGAGAGCACCTGACGCACCGAGTCCAGCAGGATCGGGTCGAAGAGGAAGATGACCAGGTCGGCTCGATCGTGGAAGCTGAACGCGGGCGGCCGACCAGTGAGGTTCTCGATGTCCTCGCCCGGAACATCCCGCATCACGATATACAGGCGCCCCGACCGAGCCCCCGAGACCTCCCAGATCAGAGGATCGCTCTCGAGGGAGACCCCCACACCCAGCGGGTGGGTGCCCTCCATGGCCACATTCTCCTTGAACAGCGGCCGATAGTACACGGAGTTATAGGCGTCCTGGGTGCGGCGCGTGTACGGCTGCACCGTGCACGCCCTCTCCTGCGCATATCGACGCAGCACGTTGACCATGACGGCGATATAGACGGACTTACCCGCCCCCCGAGCTCCCGTGATGGCCATGGTGAACACGTTGGCATCGCGCCAGCCCTGCGGAAGGTCTCGATGGCAGATCCTGCAGATTTCCTGCACGCACATCGACTGGCAGCGACGACACTTCACCGCGCTCGGAAGAACCTTGACGTCCTGCCTCAGAGTCTCCCGATAGAAAGGAGTGCGCTTCATCTCATAGCCGGCGTAGGCAGACGCCTGGGGGTCCGGGACCTCAGCACACCCACCGGTGCACCTCAGGAATATCTCGGACGGAGAGATCGGAGTGAAACAGTAGGGGCACGCAGAACTCATGATGACGTTCCAATCGACGCATTAGATGAAGCGGGCTGAGAGAGCCAGTCCAAAAGGGGGTCCATGGTGGCGAGGGTCTGCGAGGTGAAAGCCGCATCCTCCCGCAGAAGCTCGTTCCACGCATCACCATTGGGCACGAAGTAGGGCGCCCCGCTGTGGGGGGCCAGCGCACGAACGATCTCCGGGCTGCCCAGGACAAGGCACTCGCAGCGTCCCGTCTCCAAGGGAATGTCAGTGACGACGATGCGCCTGCCCCGGGCATCGGGGTCCACCTGCACTGAGCCGACCCCGCCCATCCCCCTTGAAGACGCATCGACTGAGCCACCGACGCTGAGGGAACGCACGTGAGGTGCAGGGATGCCCAGAGTCGCGTACAAGTCGGCAACAAAGTCCAGGAACGACTCCACGCGGGGCCGGTGCTGCGCCATGGATGCGGAGGCGTCGAGGATGACCTCTGTGACCGTTGGCATCAAGGACGCCCCGGACTCCTGCCTGCGCTTGGCGCACCAGCCCCCCAGCCCGAGCGTCGCCACACCTCCCTCACCTGGACGGACACGAATCACGTCATCCTCCAACGTGAGCTGGAGGAGCGGGGCGCTGGCCTGGCCCGCCACCGGGATTGCCCTGATGAGGTAGGCGTGCTCCCCGCCGGCGGCGTCGAAGGACAGGTCGACGACGCAGTCGCCGGGGAAGGCCTCCTGGGATGACACGTTGGCACGAACGATGACGGGCCGCTCAGCCGACACCGCTCTTCCGGGAAACGCGACGGCATCGCGCGAAGCCCCGAGATACTTCGGAGCGCTCGAGGTCCCCACAACCTCCAGGGTGGCGGGCACGGGAGCGACCAGGCCGATCTCCAGAGCACCCCGGTTGCTCACCGAGAACTCCTTCCACTGCCCACTCGCGAGGATGTCAGGCATTGGCTTTCCTTTCCCACAGCAGTCTCAGTGTCATCTCAGTATCCTCCGACGGCTTCCGGAACCACGACTCGCAGCAGACAGCAGGGTCTTATCGACCCAGCGGCGGGCCCCGGCATCCTGATGAAACAGGTCATAAAGAATCGGTCGCCACAGCTCGACCGCCCCAGCCCCGCCGCGAGCGATGACAGCACGAGCTGTCGCTAAAGCCGCATCATACTTACCTGAGAACAGGCGGGAGGACTCCATTTCACCCTGCCTCAGCTGACTCACCTGCTCATCAACGCGGGCCGCCATGCTTTCTGACATGCGAACGCCGCTGCTGAAATAGAGGTTCCGGACCAAGGGCTGCATCAGCACACCCGGCCCGTTGTCATCATCAGAGATCAGGTACTCCGGGTGCCGTTGGAGAATATCGGGAAGCTCCGCCATCACCTGCTCCAGCTTCTGATTCACCGACCGAACCTCGGGGCCGTCCCCTTTCCAGACGACGCCCTCAAGAAGAATGCGCTTTCCGCTCCAGACTCCGGCCAGCAGCACCCCCAGGGCCTTGACCATTGCCTGACGCACCGGATCGCGGCCGAGGTCGTGATGGTGAGCTGCCAGTGCACAGATGGCGCTCAGCACGTTGCCAGCATAGTGCAGGACCTCAACGTCGCTACGACGGCTCATCAGAGGCATCCCTCGACTGAGCACGACCAGGCTCATGGCAGCAGAAGGGGAAAAACGGTGATTTATGCCGATAGTCAGGGAGCGATCAGTGAATCCGTAACTGTCGAGGTAGGTCCGGGCCACCTTATCCGCATTCTCCGAGTCATACCTCCTGGCCAGGACCTCGGAGAAGATCTCGTGGAAGTTCTGACAGCCATGAGGGAGGTACTGCAACATATCGGGCGTCGCCTGCTGCGACAGCACCTCGACCACCGTGGGTTGAAGACTGAAGAGTCCCCCCAAGCGCCCCAGCGCGCGGAATGCCCTGCCGGCGTCCTTCCCACCAGCGGCAAGCTGCGTCAAAGCGACCTGCGCTTCGATCTGTACTCGATTCCCAGGCTCGTTGTCCTGGCTCAACCAGTCCAGGACCTCGGGACTGAGACTGGGCAGGACCCTCAGTCGCCCAGAGTGCTCCTCACTATCGAGCTGCCAGTTCACCCGGTCGGCCAGCATGCTACGGGTGAGCGATATCGCCGGCACAGCAAGAATCTCACGCTGCTCACGAGAACCGTTGGCGGCCGGCTGCATCATGTCGGCGTCTCCTTGCAGGAGAACATCGCACGTCCTGGTTGAGACGTTGACGTGCTCGCGGAGCATGCGATCCAAGACGCGCAGGCCCCCCGCAGTTCCCGGCTGCTCGGCCTCGACACGTTCTTTGGCGTGCGCAAGTGCCGCATCGACCGTGGAGCGATGCTCCGGCATCCCGCTCCACTCACGCAGGCAACGGTTGGCCTGCTCGGAGACGGGGCGTTCGAGGTCGGTCATCCACCGGACCTCGCGGCACGCGGCATCGAGGTAGCGTTCGCAGAGCCCACTGACGAGTCCACTCACTGGTGCCCACCGGGGAATCCGAGACAGGCGCGCATACCAGGCGGCGGGGTTCTGCGTCGCTGAGCCGAGTACGCGATCAGTCACCACAGCTGCGAGGTAGTCATTACCGACCATCGACCTCGGGTAGCACGACACGAGCTCCACCTCGATGAGCTCCGCCTCATCCTGTGCGCGCGCCTCCTCGTCCTGTGAAGAACTCGGCGTCTCCTCCTGCTGAGGCTCGAGGAGCCCAGGATCGCAGGCCTCGGCCGCGGCCAGCGGCCACCCCGGGCTGAGATCGGAATGATCGGGCAGGAGGCTGAGGACGTCCTTCATTCCTTCGTAGGCGGCGACCCACGCTCCCAGGTCCTGACTCATCAACGCCACCAGGCGTCCCCACGACGTCGTCGGCGCCGGCTCGACAGCGCCGCTCTCGTTGGGGTCGATGACGACCAGGCCCGGTCGAGACTCCCCCATGTTCGTCAGGTCCTGTCTCGGAACGCAGGCCACGTCGATACGAGATTGTAGGAGCATCTCGACGTCCGAGGGCGTCAGGATCCTTTGGAGGACGGAGTAGCTCAGGTACCGTCCGGTGGCCGGGGCGCAGGTGCGCAGCAGCGCCCCGATCCACAGGGCGGCTTCATCGGTCGAGGACACTGCGAGGACCACAGTGTTCCTCCTGCGTGCCTGGTCAGATGGCACGCCATCCCATTGGGCGCGGATCGTCTGGAGCAGCCCCGGCTCGAGAGCATCGGCCATGGCGACGAGGGCCGGGCTCCGTGAGCCGTCGGAGAGGAACTCGGCCACCGTGTCATCGTCGACGCTGGCGCCGGGTCGCAGCGACGCCGGGTCGGGAAGCTCCGCCTGCCTCACCTGCTCGGGCCCGAAGGGAGTCACCCATCCGAGTGATCTCCACAGGTCGATGGTCCGCAGGTCGGGCGCCGGTTCATGGTGCTTGACAAGCACCACATGAGTCATGGTGTTGGGCCGTCCCGTTGTGTCATTCCCCGCCGGGGCGGTGTGGACGAGTACCAGGCCCTCGTCCGTCCAGAACTGTGCCAGGCGTCGATCAGCTGCCGCCACCTCCTGTTCCGTGGGGAATCCGGACAGGGGCGTGACGGGATTGAGGGTGGGGTCGATCAGCGCGTAGAGCGTGCTTGCATCACCGTCACTCAGGCCGGCAGTCTGCGTCATCGTCTGCCACCCCGAGCGTTCTACCCCGTCAACGACATGGTCGACATTGGTGTAGAGAAGCTGCTCGCATCCCGACATCAACCCGACATTCGGATCAGAGTCGTCTCCCACCAGGGTCACCCCTTCTTGATGAGAGCAGACAGGGAAGGATCGACCAGACCGAAGTGCTCGAGCGCCAGATGCCGAGCCTTCTCGTCAATGGCGCTCAGTGGATAGGAGTCGATAACCAGCCTGAAGTATCCGGCAGGGAATTTCGAGTGATCGAACCATAGTGACAGCGGCTGGCCGTTAGGCGGCACCTGGACGGACGTTTCAGCCTGCGGGTGGTTGTCCTTGGTGGGGCGCTCCAGGAACAAGCCGACCCTCTGCCCGTCGGCGGCGTGAAGAGGAAGGTGCGAGGGGTTGTGCAGCAGCGTCAGCCCAATGGCTCCTGACTGGTCAGGAACCCCCCTGAGGGCCTCAACGGTGATCTCCACGACGGTGTGCCCGAAACGCGCCACCGCTTGACGCATGAAACCGCCCATGACCTTCACGTCGCCCGGCCACTTGAGAGAGTACTGGTAGGTCCACAAGGAGGGAACCTCAATGCTCACGGGCGGTGAGGAGATCTGGGTGCCGGACATGTAGGTGATCGCATTGAGGTGGAGGCGCCCGCCGGGAGCGGGCAGGCCGTTCTTGATGACGCAGCCGCCATCAGCCTGGTAGTCCTCATGGGTCACGGACATGAAAGGCGCTGCCGAGGCATCGAACGGAGCGTCCAGAGCCGTCATGCGCAGTTCGACAAGAGTCGCATCGCCCGGCCAGGTGAATGTCACCAGATCCCAGTTCAGACGGCGAGTCAGCGTGACGTTCTCGATGCTGGTGGCACGTTTGCGCTGGACGGTCGTGCCGATCGTCACCTCCCCATCACCGTGGAAGGTCACCGGGGTGAAGTAGATGGTGTCCCACTCATGCCCGTCGGGCCATGGAACCGCAGAGATCGTGCGCAGCTGCCGGGCCGAGGAGTCGAACTCCTCGATACCTGCGGCCGCAGTGATGGCCGCGTCCTGGGGAAGGCCCGCGTTCGCCAGTGCTTCCTCGGGAACGGTGGCTCGATCGGATGCCGCCGGGTCCACAGGCCTCTGGGTGCGGTAGACCGTCACGGAGGACTGAGACAGCTGGGTCCACGTGAGTCGCAGAGCCGACCCGCGTGCCGGGTCACTCCCTTCGTCGTCAGCAATGCCCAGGTCGACGATCTTCTCGCGTTCCACCTCGGGAGTGATCTGCTGGCGCATCGGCGTGGAGGTGTAGGTCTCCCCGGAGATCTGGGCCTCGACGGCGGCAACGTAGTTGTACTGCTTTCCCCCCACGAGATTCTCAGAGTCCTGAAATCCTGCTCCGTTGTTCGGGATCTCGCAGCTGAGCCAGGCACTCCCGCGCAGATAGCGCCCGACCGATTGCTCCAGAGGAAGGCGGGCGGTGCGCACCTTCACCGTGGCCCCGGGGGGAGCCACCGGAGGTTCCCAGGAGGCGTCAACGCACCGGGACTCGGAGTTGAAGCTCAGGGACCACTGCGCCACGGGGTGAACGACGACGCGACTGGCGACTCGCCGGCACTGCCCCAGATACTTCTCGTCATCGCCGAGGCGCTCGTAGCCCCATACGGTGACGAAGCGCACGGCCGTTGTCCATGGGGCCGAGTCCAGTGCATTCAGCCCCTCAGTGACGGCCACCTCGTCGAAGTCATCCGGGCTGTAGGGGTCCTCCAGGTCTGAGATGACCACCCGATAGACCTCGGACTGTTTCGCATCGGGCCAGGTGTAGCGCAGGCTGCCTCCGACGTCACTGACGGTGACCGAGACTCGCCCTCCCTCCTCAGGTCGGTCAAGATCCTCACGCGAATAGTCGTAGGCGGGAAAGATCCACTCGATCGTCTCCTCATCGGAAGGGGCCTGCGGCGCCTGGTCCGGCTCCGGCGTCGGCTCCTCGTGGGTGTCCTCCTGCGCGACGGGAACATCGGGTGAGGGGGCGCCCCCGGACGGAGTCTCGCCGGCGTCGGCTCCCTGCTCCCCCGGCTGGACGCTGACCCCCTCCTTGGGACCGAACCTCCTGTTGAGCATGAGCGCAACCGGCAGGGCCACGGTCATGGTCAGCTCATTGTTCCCGTCCAGCACACGGTCAACGATTTCCTGAGGGGAGAAGACCGTTCCGCCGTCGACATCCTTGCCGGTGAGCATGAGGGACTTCCATGACGAGGCACGGAGGTGCTGCTTGACCTCTTCAGGTGCCTCGTTCATCCATTGCGTCATTGCATGCGTGAATTCACGAAAACTGATAGCCATAATTGAGTGTCCTCAGGGTCGGTATGTGAGGGGAGACAACGGGCTCAGTGACGCCGCCACGGTCGATGTGCTCGGGCGCGGCCCGTTGCCCACTAGTACTCGAGAGGACCGGACAAGGCTTCCGGCCCTGTGGGCGTATCGCCCGGAGCCCCGTTGGAGGAGGAACCGGCGCCGGCCGGAGGCGCCGTCTGGTCCCGTCCGACGTTGAAGTAGTCCATCCCGGCGAGCGGGCCGCTCGGGCTCTGGTCGTGATCCGGGTAGATGAAGTCAGCCGGCGCAATCGGGTTCGTGGTTTCGACCAGCACCATCGTGGGAGACAACCCGTCATTCCACTGGCTGAGCCAGGACTGGTCGGGCACTGTCAGGGACTGCGGGCCCGAACGGGCCACCGGCCCGAGAACATCGAGCACCACTGATCGTGAGCCCCCGGTCGTCAGATCATGGCAGTAGGCGGAGACCTGACGCCGCTCCCCCGAGGGCGTCATCACCGTGAGCCGGGGGTCGGGGCCCTGGTCCCCCGAGAGGATCGCCAGGCACTTCTGCCAGATATGACCCGCCTGGCCCGAGCGCACCCCCTTGGTCTGTAGACCCTGCGCCCAGTTGCTCAAGGCGCTTCCCGCCTCACCGGACTCCGCCGTCAGCACCAGCTGCCGGGTCGCAAGACGGTTGCGCTGCTCAGGGTCCAGGTCCACGCCAATACCGGCACGCATCGTCTCCCAGGCCTGGGTGAGCCAGCCCACGGTGAAGACACTCGTGCGCAAGGAGGCAGCGGCGTCGGCGAGGTGCTCAGGCGAGGCTTCTGCCTCGACCCGCTGGATGGCATCAGGGAGCGCAACCTTCTGCGAGCTCCGGTCGGGTCCTGTGTCACGGGCCCCGAGCGGGTCCTCCAAGAAGGCCGAGACGATTGTCGCCCAGCGCCTGAACTGTGAGTAGGCGGCCCCCTGGGCGGCGAGGTCCTCCACCGCCAGCCGAAGGTTCGCGGTGAGCAGCGGGATGCGTTGGTCTCGTTCCTCGATCCTGAACAGGATGCGGAAGACCTCACGCTGCTGCGAGACGAAGGTTGATATCGAGACGGCCAGCCACCCGATGACTGTCACGACCGCAAGGAGCGCGAAGTACAGCCAGCCAATGCGGCCCATGGTCTTACTCACCACCAGGACCGCCAGGACGATCACGAGGACCAGCAGGAACAGACGCAAGATCCTGGCCAGCCTGCGCTGGCGCTGCTCCAGCTCCCCACCGGGCTCCTGCCCGAGAAGCGACTGGAGCTCGTGGGACAGCGCGGCGACGTCGTTCCTGGTGGAGGTGAAGCAGTTGGAGAGAACGGCGCCCAGGCGCGGCAGAAGGCGACGGCTGTTGTCGGCTCGCCACCGGTCTATCTCCGCCAGCTGGCGTGCCGCCTCTGGGCCCTGGGAGTGCTGTGACTGGGAGAGCTGCTGCAGATAGGTGCGGACGCGGTCGATCTCGAGCTGGTCCCAGGAGTGGAGCACGGTGCCGGCCGGCAGGTCACCCAGTGGCTCGGTGAGCTCGATGCGACTCTTCGGGCCGGGAGGCGCAGCGATGGCGTCACGCCGTGGCAGGTACCCCTCGTAGGCCTGGATGCCCAGCGACGAGTGGGCCGAGCCGTCCAGCAGGGCGATCGTTCCTGAGACCAGGTCCTGCCACAAGGCCCCGAAATCCCGTTGGACGGGTTGACCCGACCGTGGGAAGTCCGCAGGCAACGTGTCGCTGGCGCGCTTGGCGGCATCAGTCAGCTCGTTCCAGCCGACGGTCCGCCCGTTGGAGTCCACGCCTCCGACGACGACCTGTACCGCGGATCCTTCACCGAAGACCGCCGACGCCACTCCAGAGGCGATGGAGGCCTTGGCGGCCCGCACACGGCTACGGAGCCATTCACCGGGAGCTCCGATAAGCGCCTTGACCAGGAAGGAGAAGAAGAGCTTGAGCGCCTCGAGGGCCCCCATGCGGCGCGCACCGGCGCGTTCGGGCATCGGCACCTGAGGACGTCTCAACGAGTGGATGTGGCGCTCCTGCCAGGCCTGTGCCACGGCGGCGACCCTGGCCTCAGGATCCGCGTACGCCGGGACCCGGACACCGGTATCGGCGCGGGTAGGTTGCGGGAAGCTCTCTCCGACCTCAGTGACCTGACGGCGCAGCTGGTCCTCCACGCTGTGGGCGTCAACGATACGGACGAAGCTGCGCACGACGTTGATGTCGTAGGAGACGTCTTCACGCTGTCCGTCATGCGGCGCCGCATTGACGGCCCCGCACAGACCGGCCTGCACCGCCAGACCGACCGCGGCTGATCCCGGTACCGTCTCCGGCCTGGTCCACCACGGGATGGCGCTGTATGCCGGATCGGAGGTGGACTCCGGGGAGAGCATGATCTTGCGCCAACCGATGCGCCCCAGTTCGGCGGCCAGCGGCTGCGCGGAGTAGGGAACGATAACGCGCAGGCTCTCCCGGCGCGCGTGCTGCGGCACCCCAAGGAGCTGATAGAACTGCTCCGCGCTGGCGGGCAGGGCGTCCTGAGCGGGATGCCCCACAGGAACGACGACGAGCAGCCGGACCGTTTCCAGGTCATGGCGGTTGACGATCCGGGAGAAGGTGCTCACTGTCACCTGCCCGTGATCGACCCACACGGCGACGGGGTCGTAGCGGTCCGCTGCCTTGTCCGGCTCGCCGTCGCTCTCGATCCAGGCGAAGGGAGCGAGCAGCCCAGCGGCGGACAGGTCGACAAGCGCGGACAGAACAGGCCGTTGGCTCGGCGGAGCAACGAAGACCGATACAGACCGGGACTCGGCAGGCCCTGATGATTCCATGTCAGTACTCGATTCCGGATCCGAATGATGTCGGCGAGGCGCCCAGGTCCGAGGCGGGCGGAGCTGAGGCGACAACGCTACGAACGTGACTGAGCTCGTCGTGCATGTCCTGGGCAAGATCGATGGTCAAAGGTGTCGTCTCCACCAGGGAACGTCTGCGGTAGTTGGTGAAGTGCCCGGGTTCATCGGCCTTTCCAGGGCCAGGCAGGTAGTTCTGCTCCAGGTCACCGAGGATCACGTCGCAGTAGCTCAAGAGCTTTTCGCGTCGAAGCTCAGGATCCGTGAGCTGATCGATTCCGGCGGCCGGAGTGAGACCGTCGACCTGTCCCCGGCCCAGGAGCGTTGATACGGTCTCGTCGACCGGAGTCGACACCCCGAAGGCGATCTGCGGCTCGTTGACGGAGGCATCAGCCCATCGGCGCAGCACCCGCCAGGGCCTGAAGGCCTGCAGACCGTCCTCGCCCACGCGCAGGTACGCCAGAAGGGATGACTCCAGCACCGCGGGCAGCCAGGCGTTGGCGGTGATCATTCGTGACGGCGGAGTGAGCATGGGAGCGGGGAAGGCCACCCACTCCTGCTCCTCGGTGTCCCAGACACGTACCGGCTGGGTGTCGGAGTGGCCGCCCCACGGCGCCCGTTCGATCCCGCCGGCCAGGGTGGCCGTCCACCAGCCACGCACCATGGTGAGGCGTTCTGCGTCACCCAAAGGCAGTCCACCGCTGAGGGGACGTGCTCGCCGGAACCGCCAGAACGCGTCCCGGGCTCCCGCCGAGCCGTGGGCCCGGTCCCAGGACTCGCGCACGGAGCGCAGCAGGCCGGAGTACGCCACGGGAAGGGTGCGGGGGTAGGAGCCGAAGACGTCAATGCGGGCGACGTCCTCGTCCCCCAGGGCCTTGTCGACTCGGTCGTGCACCAGCTCACGATCGATGGTCGACTCCTGGTCGAGGTAGTCGAGGAAGTCCTGGGCGACGCTCTGATTGCGCAGAGGGATGGGCGAGAAGGTGTATGCCAGCGCGGGCGTGTCACCGTTGTGAAGAGATCGGTAGGTCTCGGTGCTGATCTCCACCAGAGGCCGTGCCATCTCCAGTGTCCGTTTCAGGCCGGTGAGAACGGCCTGCGACCGCTGAGACCGCTCGTGCTCGCCCACCGTCTCGTCGGTGAGGAAGCTGCGCAGGGACTGGCTGCAGAAGACCTCGAAGGCCTCACCGCGTCGTGCGACGAACGCTCGGGCGCGGCCCAGGACCTCCGAGGGGCGCAGACGCAGCTCGTAGCGGGCGGGTGTGGGAAGGGCGCTTCCGGTGGCGCCCTGGAGGCCTGCGGGGACCCACGCGGTCGTCACGGTGAGCAGATCCTCCGGGGGCTTGTCCCCCGCCCCCTGCTCCCAGGTCCCGGAGAGGACCTCCTGGACAGTACGGGAGTACGCCTGGTGGAAGTCGCGTTCACCGCCGACGGCGTCGACGATGTGCTCCTCGAACCGTCCGGGATACTGTTCCACCGGCATGAGGACGACCTCGTTGTGGGCGGTGGCGAACCGCTGCGGCACAATGCTGCCGTCGGCCTGGCCTGGCTGAGGCTCCTGGGGCCATGCGCTGTAGACGTCCGTGGTGACGTCGGCGATGCCCTGCTGGCTGGCGCGGACCGCCCGCGCGTCCACGAGGACCTTGCGGGCATCGTCCAGGACGTCTTCCAGGGGCTTGACGGCTGAGGTCATCATGTCGCGCATCGCCGTGGCGAGGTGCGCGGCGGTTCGCGCGCTGAGCCAGTGGAATGCCGACTGCTGCAGCTCGGACTCGAGCTTGCCGGTCACTTCCCCGAGCCCTGCTCCGCCCAGAACGGCCTTGCCCATGCCGCGCAGCTGGTTCAGGAGGGAGTCGGGGAAGGACAGGGGGTGCTGGGGCGCCAGATGCTCCATCGCCGCGACCCGAGGAATAAGTGTGTCCAGGACGCCCCCGGGCTGGCGCAGCCGCCCCAACAGATACAGGGCGTAGGGAAGTCCGAGGTCGGCGATCGCCTGCCGGGTGGTGGCCACGAGGCGGTCAGCCATCTCCTCGACTCGTTTGAGCGCGTAGTTGAGGCTGGCGCGCTCGAGCTCGGACATGAAGGCCGACTCCTTGGACGTGGTCAGCCACCGGTTCATCCCGTCAGCCCATTCGGTCACCGGCATTCCCTCGGCCTGGGGCCGTTGAGCCAGCACGGCCTTGACCGCGTCCTTGGCGTGGCCCCCCAGGACGGACTTGTTGACGGTCGAGGAGACCGTATCGCTCAGGAACCAGTCGATCGTGGCCTGGTCCACCGCCGAGCTTCCCGCCAGGACCGGGGAGCCGGAGGAGGTGGGAAGTCCCAGGCTGCTCAGCTCACTGTCCTGACGATGCGCCCACAGGTCGGCAAGTCGCTGAGTGTCACCGGTGGTGTCACCCACCAAACGGAATCCGTCCAGGCTGTGGTCGACGGAACGCCGAGCAATGCGTTGGGCGGCGTACTCGGCATACCGGTCCCGCCCGGTGCTCAGCGACGCGTAGCCGAAGGAGCCCCACGCCGTGTCCGTGGGATCCACGCCCCAGCTGGTCATGTCCCGTCCCGGAATGGAGACCTGGTTGGCGATGTCGTAGGAGACATAGTCGTCGAAGGCCGACGACGAGATGTAGCGGGCCAGGCCGCGCCCCATCCCCCGGAAGACGCCCTCGGTGGTGCCGTCCCCGAAGACCGCGCCGGAGCCGCCGGCGCGCAGGCCGATCGGGGTGACTCGCTTGAAGGCCCGCCCCGCCCGATTCGTCAGTCCGAGCGTCTCGTAGAGCCGCTGGTCGAGCTCGGCCGCGGCGCCGTCGGCCCCCGCCTGGGCGGCCACGATCTCCCCCAGCATGGCCAGGGTGTTGCCCGGCATGCCCGAGCGCATGTGCGCCGGCACCGAGGCGAAGGCCTCGGCGGTGTAGAGGAACACAGAGATGAGCTGGGGATCGATCGCCGGCGTCGAGTTGACTCCTGCGATGAGGCGACACACATCGAGGGTCATGGACGCCCCAGACCCTCCAGCCATCGAGGAGACGACGAGCACCAGGGGCGGAGCGGTGGTGTCGGGGGCGGGGCCGGCTCCAGGCACCACCTGCGACACCAGGGCCGCCTGCTCCTGAGCCTTGGGACTCACCATGCGCGCGAGAGCCGACTGCACGGCCTGTGAGATGTCACGCAGCCTCGTCAGAACGAGCAGGCGACCGATCCCCCGGAACTGTCCGGCACCCACTGTCACGGGGAAGGCGACGTCCTTGGGGCGGCGAGGCATCCAGGTGGCCAGCTGTCGCAGCCCCTGACTGCCGTTACGTTGAACCGACTGGGTCAGAGCCTCGTCGACGACGCGGTACTCACCGTTGGCGACGCCGCAGGCCACATAGGAGCCTCCTTGGCGGCTCACCGAGGCCACGGCCTCGCCCTGCTCCTCCTGAAGGGGGGTGTCGACGTTGAGGAACTGCCAGCAGCCCGGCACCTCATCGATCCCGTGGACCGCCAGGTCCGCGTGCAGCTGGTCCAGCATGTAGGACAGCGTTCTGGCGCCCGACCCACCGCATCCGACGACGAGGACCTTGTGCATGGTTCGATCGTTCCTTTCTGCCAGCCTTCGGCATTATATGAGTGGCCGTATCGCCGCAGGTCACGGACTGATAACCACCATGATTCCGGTGCGCTCTCTGCGCAGGCGCGCCCCCACTGACAGGACGCTATAACGTGGGGAGGGCGGCCGGAGGGTCCTGGGGGTCGGAGTTGGACGGGGGACGCTTCGTAGCCTCCTGCACCTCAGAGCTGGATGCCCCCTGAGACGGCGCGCCCGGGCTGGTCGGGAAGCCGGCGAAAGGACTGTCGTCGACCGGGTTGAGGGAGCCGAAGCCACCCCCGGCCTCCGCCATCGACGTCCCCGCTGTGGGCAGGGTCCCGATCCGCCCCTCTGCTGCTGAGGTCGACGCCCCGGCCGGCTCAGCAGGAAGGATCGAGTCGACGCGAGCGGCAAGATGGGCGCGGGCATCGTCCACCACCTTGGCCAGGACGGCGTCGTCCAGTGAGGCTGCCAGCACGATCAGGGTCACCCGCCGCGCGTCGTCCGACTGCGACGGCTGGTCGGCAACCGCGATCCACTGGCCCCGGACTCCCAGGGGCACGACCGCCCGCCCACCGCGTGATCCGGGAGTCGCCCCGGAGACCGATGGAACCTCCGGTTCGACGAGCTCGACCCGGGGGACCGCGGTAGGCGACAGTCCCATGATGGCGCGCAGTCGGTAGCCGTCCATCTCAAAGGTGCGCGTACGGCCCCGCAGGGAGTACATCCTCATCCGTTGGGAGGGCAGCTCGATCCTGGGAGAGGTCCCGTCACGGGGAACGTCCACGACAGTCGTGCCCGCGACTAGCGAGCCCGAGGGGATCACTGCCGAGAGGTACTTGAGAAGGTAGAGGACTCCGATCGGGATCAGCACTCCGCACAGCAGCGCGATGATGAATGCCGTCCATGCGGTGCCGACGTTGAGCGGGCGGCGCATATCGGCTTTGAAGGGGACGTCGACGCTTTGAGGCTCTCCCTGGTTGTTCAGCGGAGCCACTGTGACGGTCACGGTTCCTGTCACCGCGCCGTTGGCGTGCTCCTGAGCCGCCAGCTTGACCGGTACGGTTCCCGTCTTCCCCTCCTCGACCTTGACGCACGTGTCCTTCGACGACGCCTGAGCCGAGAGCGTGACGGTTCCGGCTTCCTTCGGGGATCCGGTGAGCGTGGTCTGACCGTCCCCGATCCAGACGCAGCCCGGCCCGGTGACCTTGAGGTCGGCGCTGGCCGCGGTCTGACCATCCATGCGACCGAAGTCGATCTGGTCACCCAGGGTCGGGTAGTTCGACGGCGGCGAGACAGTCACCGCGGTCGAGGCCAGCGATGGCGAGAGCGTGGTGCCTTTGACGGGTGAGCCGCTGGCACTGGTGGCGTCACCCGTTGTCAGGGTGAGGCTGGTGGTCAGGGTGCCGCTGCCGAGAGCAGCGTCCTTGGGGATCGTGATCCGTTGCGGCGTGGACAGAGAGGCCGGGTCGGTGCTCGTGAAGAGGGTGTGCTCTTTTCCCTTCGCATCCTTCAGCGACATGTTCAGGGAGACTGGACCGGTGAGATCCGACGCAGGAACCTCCGGGCCTCCGACGCCGTCAACCAGCTTCAGGTCGGCGTTCGGCACCGCCTCCCCCTGGCGCAGGGTCGTCTGTCCCAGGTTCTTCCAGGCCATTGACAACGGCGAGCTGAGGTGGAGATTGACATGAACCTCATGTCCTGCTGAGGCTGACCGCCTGTCCACGAAGACCAGGCGCCACTGCCCGTTCCATGCGGCGGCGTTGGCGGAGTCAAGGTCGATTCGTAGTGTCCGCCCTGTCATCCACTCGTACGAGACGCCTTGCTTGTTCTGCGGCCCACTGGAGTCCGATGTCATCACGATGGGCGTCTGAGAACCAGGAGCGTAGAGGTCGGCCTCCAGTCCCTGCGTATCCGACGAGGCCAGAATATGTACGCTGCGCAGCGAACGATCCAGGACGAAGCTGGTCTCTCCGTCGGAGCACACGTCGCCCTGACAAATCTTGGTCGTGCTGCTGGAGACCGAGCGCCCCGGGGCGGAGATCGAGTCGAACGCCATGAGCAGCGAGTCGATATCCGTCACGGGGTAGAACCCACCCGGAGGATCGGAGACATTACCGCACGACTCAACGGAGTTTTTAGCGGCATTCGCCCCTCCACCCAACGTGATTCTCTTCATGAAATCGAAGTTGGAGTCTCCGCTGCTCAGTCCAATGCCCAGCAACGTGATGTGGGAGGAACGCAGCTGGTCAGCGAGTCCGGTGGGCCGGCAGATGTCCTGCTTTCCTGCGGACTCGGCCGTCTTCACGCCCGACTCGTCAGTCAAGGCGGAGCCAGGAGCATAGGGTTTGGTGGTGCCGAAATCCTGCTGGGACTGCTCAGAGTCCCGCACATCGAGGTCGTAGGCGCCGTCCGAGAACCAGGCCACCGCCCGGCACTCTGACTGGTCATGTCCCGCCAGGTCCTGACGCGCTCCCTCCAGAGCGGTCCAGTAGTCCGTGTCGTAATCCGTGAGATTGTCCCCGGCTGCGGCGATCTGCTTGCCGACCTCAGCCAGGGAACCTGAGTTGATCGTGACCCAATCGCCCAGCGCGTGATAGTCGGAGGCGAATCCCGCGACCCTCACCTTCAACGTGGCCTTGGAGGAGTCGGCGAAGGCCGCGAGACGCTGCGCAAGGTACTGGCTCGCCTTGACTCTCGCCTTCTCCGGATCCGACTGCCTCAGGGAACCCGACTGGTCCATCAGGAGGACCAACGACCCCTCGCCCTTACCTGAGAGGCAGGCCCCGAATGAGCTGAGAGGCCCGGAGGACTGATCCTTCTGAGGCGCGGCGAGAGCCTGAGGGGCAGTGGGCAGCTCACCCCCTGCGAGCAGGAGGATCGTGACGCCCAGAACTGCCAGGACGTTGACGGCCAACCGCCTCAATCGATGGATCAGTTCACAGTAACTGTGACGCCGGGTCATATGTCACTCACATCCTACCCACGAACAAAGCAATTCTGACAGATGTGGCCACAATGGCCAGGAAGCACAGCAGCACCGACAGTCGGTACAGAAGCTGGGGGCGCGAGGAATAGAGATACCACGGACTGGTCTGGCGCTTGGCGTTGCGAACAACAAAGACCGTAGCGGCCCCCAGTCCCACCAGCACCGCAAGCACCCAGCTGATGCCCGCCACAACCACCGACTCAAATAGTGCGGACAGGGCGATCGAGACAACGGCCGCTGCCAAAGCGATGTACAAGAGCCCCTCGGGGGCCTTGGTCACGTGGATCGAGGAGCTCTCGGAGCGCCAGATCGAGCCATCGGTCCCCGAACCGAATCCGACACCACTACTCGTATCGGCGTCACTCGATCGGAGGCTGCCGGACGTCCCCAGCGTGGCAGCCGCCTCTGAGGGCGAAGCCCCCGCACTGCTGACCTCCCCTGCGGAGGGCTGTTTCGTCCAGGAGCCCGCGCTGGGAACCTTCGGAATCTGCGCCATGATCGTTCATCATCCTCTCGTCTGCTGGACACCGCCGGAGCAGATCCACACCATCACGTTCGTGGTCCCGCGACACTTCTCACCATCTTGAACACGATCAGGAAGCTCCTTCCTTGCCCTGGCGCAGCAGCTCGACAAGATCATGGCGCCACGACAAAGGAATCCCCATCGACTCCACCTTGGCAAGGACTGCATCGACACTCTCGGGGCGCACGTCGCCGGCATAGTGGCGAGCCTCGATGAAGGTGTTCCTCCGTAGCACCTCGACTCCCGCATAGCCGGCAGAGCCTGCCGCGATCGCAGGCAGGACCACACCGCACAGGAGAACGATCGCGGCAACCGTCTTCGGCCTGGATCTCACAATTGCGATGATCGCCATGACGACGGCGACGAATGCCAGCAGAGCCCCCGCGATCACGGCGACGACCGCCTTCCAGCTGACGAGCGTCGCGCCATCGAAGACGATGGCGAACACGCGGATCGATGTGAGGAGTGCGTAGACACCCCACCCGAGTAAACAGCATCCGATGACGGTAAGTATAATACTGGCCGACATCGCCCTGCTGCGCCGAGCCGCCTTCACCGAAGGCCCAGGTGAAGACAACTCGACCTCGGCGGGTGAACGTCCCTGGTGCATACTCAAGGAGGAATCGGCAGGCGGCTCAGACAATGACGGAAAGCTCATCCTCGGCACCTCTCAGTAACGAAAGAAGTACAGCCGACCCTCACTGCGCCAGCAGCGTTCCGATCCTCGCCGTCAGAAGAGCTCATATGAGTTCCTGTTCAAGGAGAATCCTTTTCCTGTCCATTGATTCCAGCACTTCACACCGTCCTCACTGGATGAACAGGCGTAGTTCCCGTCCGAGCTCTCGCTCGTCGTCCCATACTCCAGGGTTTGCATGTTCTCACCCTCATGCCCATCCAAGATGAGTCCGCACGCCAACGCAGCGTCCGCCGTGCCGACACTCAGGGCGAACAGAGTGTCATCACAGTCCTGCTGGCCGTTGTCAGCATAGAAACGCTCATTGATGAAGCAGTTCAGCTGACCATCCACGACCTCGCACACGATGTTCTTCGAGGGGGTTTGAAAGAGATCTGTGGTGATCGACCCCGCAGGCGCCGGGCTCGCCTTGTCCGGCGTCGCGCTAGCCTCCGAGCCGGAATGCGAGGATCCGAGCTTATCGACGGCGTGGATGCAACCGTACATCAGCGCCATGACAATCACTGAGATGACGAGGCACCCCAGCGCCATCCCTCCGCATGACGAGTTGGCGCGGGAGTTTGCTCGCACGGGTGCTTGCTGCAACCCCTGAGGCGGGGTCTGCATCGGCACCGGCGGCATCTGCTGGGTCTGGTGCGCCTGCACCGGAATCGTCTGGGTGGCCGCCTGCCGGGCCTGGTGGCGACTCCACGCCTCCGCCGCCTCCTTGGAGCCGGAGCCCCGCTCCTCAATGATCCACTGGCGCAGCTCCGGGGGGCACGAGGGATTCACGACGATGAGGGTGCACAGCTCGGGATACAGGTCCGCCAGCTGCTCCAGCCTGTCTGCAGAGGTCTCTGGATCGCGAGCCTCAGCGGCTTCAGGAATCTCACTCATATCATTACCTCAACCGAACGATAACACTCCGAGAGTCACCCACCATCGGCACCCCTCGACAATCAGTACGGGCGTCACCGCCCCAACACTGCAACACTATTCACTGCCGCGTTTGACGCACCAGTGACCTTCACACAAGCCCAGCCACACCTGTCAACTAGTCCAAGAATACATGCCACAAGTGCCTGGCAACCGAGAACACCAGCGCAGGGATACCAACCATCACAGCCAAACCGATTTTCACAATGTACAGAAAGTAAGGAAAAAATAGTATCACATAAAAGAAAACAGGAACATCAACCCGCCCCCTGGTCCTGAACGAGAATCTCAGTGAATTAATGATGGGATCCACGAACGCCAGTGCACGCCACCCGAAGGGGAATCCGGCACCCATGCCGAAGAAGATCGCATAGCCGGCTAAATCGTCAAAGGACCTGGTCACAGCATAGAAAATTCCTATGCCGGCAAGCGCTCCTAGAATCATCATGACGGCATCGTTTATGATGCTGTGGGAGATCTCCGGTGTCATGTTCATGCGAGAGCGGAGGGGTTGACGTCCGACCGGCTGCGCGGATGGCGCCGCCCCTTCGGTGTACGCATAGGGATGCGTTGTCGGCGGCTGGTTCATGTAGTACTGCGACGAGTCTTCAGGGATACCGTTGGGGATCGTCATAGCGACAGTGTAGACGCCGCTACCTCCACGTGATGTCCTGTTGAGCAACTACCTTGTCGTCAACCCCGTGTCGCCGCGCCACCGCTGACGGCTCACCTCCAGGCACTGTCGGCCCCACTTACTGCCTCACGTCAGGGTTGTGCTCGAAGAGGAGGCCTGGGTATTCGGCGGGTGGTGCACCACGAGCGCTGAGCGCGGGGGCACGATCACGTGGCCCGTGCAGGACTGGCCGCTCAGCAGGTCGGTGCCCACGACTCCGGCCACCTCAGCGGCCCGGTCGGAGTGGTTGAGCAGGAAGAGGACGCTGCCGCGCCGCTGGGCCTCGACGCCGTCGGGCAGGTCGGCGACCACGGGTCGCAGCCGGGCGTGCGCGCACACCAGTGTCAGCAGGGCGGCCCGGCTGAGGGCGTCGAGGTCGGCGGCCACGTACCAGCCCGCTCCTGCCCCGCTCATAGACCGCCGGGTGATGGCGGGCCGCCCGGCCAGGTCCGCTCCCCCGCCGCGGCCGTCGAAGACCGCGACGACCTCGACCGCCTGGCGGCCCTGCCCGGCCTGAGTATCCTCGGCTGCCTCCTTAGGCGTCTCATCGATACGGAGCTCCTCGGCCCAGCCGCCGGCTCTCAGGTCGGGGGTGGGCGTCCCCATCCGGTCCAGGACCCGGTGAAGCGTCTCGGCCACAGCCTCCAGGCCCGTCCAGGTCTCGGCGGCGGGTGTTCCGACGACGCGGCTGAGGCGGTTGACGAGCGAGCCTCGCGGGTCGGACTGCTCCACCGGCCCGCTTAAGGCGGCATGGTCGGTGACCCGCACCCCGAGCAGGGGCCGCAGCGATCCCAGGTAGCCGCCCAGGACCGCCCCGACGCCGGCGTCAACGACCCCGGTGGGGCCGACCACGATGGCCTGGGCGCCCGCGGCGGCGGCCTGCTCCAGGCTTCGGGCGAGCCCGGGGTAGTCGATGAAGATGGCGGGAACGATGATGAGCCGGTAGCCGCTCAGGTCCGCTCCCGGATCGGTTTTCGCCGGGATGACGTCAGTGGCGATCCCGGCCTCCCACAGGCTGCGGTGCCAGGCTCGGGCTGTCTCGAAGCGCTCACCGAGCTCCACCGGGCCAATGGCTGCGCTCATCGCCCACTGGCTCTCCCAGTCCAGGACGACGGCCGCCTCGGCGCGCACCGGCTCGCCCAGGACCGGGCCGAGCCGTTTCAGGGCCCGACCGGTGGACACCACCTCGTCCCAGGTGCGGCTGGCGCGCCCGGCGTGGGGGACCATGC
>ERZ772956.739-NODE-739-length-23433-cov-5.003165_pt1 | contig 23433 bp, 24 predicted proteins | sample MGYA00580683_ERZ772956 | MGnify/ENA primary metagenome ERZ772956 (study PRJEB29015, sample SAMEA2738077) | human oral metagenome | biome: human oral; feature: human-associated habitat; material: saliva | place: China | collected 2212 ... | reverse complement strand
CAGACTTGCCACCCTTTTGTTGTACATCATTAGGTTGAGCGCCAAAGCCTCCACCAAAGCCACCACCGTAGCCTCCGTAACCTCCGCCCATCATGCCACCACCTGCGTGACCTGTAGCTTGAGCAGAACCACCGAGCATAGATGAAACTGCAACTGCCTCATCAGATACCCACTGTAAGCCGAAGATAGAAGTAGAGCCTCCACCTCCACCCATTCCTGTCATAGCACCTGTACCATCGGTACCTGCTGAGTAAAGGAATTTTCTTACAAATGGAACATACATATAAACCAAATCACAAGCAGTGATAAAGCCTGTAAATGCAAATACTGCAATTACTAGGAAACTAATGGCTACCCCAATCATGCTTGTAAGCCAACTAGAACTTTCCCTTGCATTTTGCATATCTTGAGCCTTAACTGGTTTATAACCTTTTAGCTGACCTGAAATACTGTTTGAGTCCTCTTGGTTACCAGTATTTCTGCTAGGTGCATTAGACTCGTTTCCTGAATTACCGTTATTAGTGTTTTGGTTGTTTGAGTTTTGGTTATTTTGACCAGAGTTATCGTCATTATCCCAAGCGTAAACTACACTTGGATTACTGAACGTACTAACTGTATTAGGTAACTGACTACCAATACCAAGAACTGTCGCAGAAATAACGGCTAATGAAAATAATTTTACTTTTTTCATAGTGTTCCTTTCACACTCTGAACTGGGAAACCGCTTAGCATATCTAAGAGTTGTACCCCTTCAGTTTCTTTTGCTAATAATTGTTGACCTCGCAATTCAGCATCTTCTCTGCGAACTTCAAGGTTCTTATTTCGTTCACGCTGTTCATCTTTGTGAGAAACAGATGACTTAACTTCTTTAGGAGATACCTGTAACTCTTCTGAAACAGAATAAGTTTCAGCGATAGCATCTTCTAAATTTTGACGATACATGAAGTTTAGTAAATTAGCTTCAATGTTTCCATTACCTAGAGATAACAGACGAGATAGTAATAGTGATAGTTGTACTACATCAAACTTACTAAATAATTCAGAGAATTTACGAATTTCTTCCTTATGCATGCCCTCTAAATTTATACCATTTAAAACATAGATACCCCTAATTGTAAAGGTTCGTAAAGTTTGTAGGAAAGATTCAAAGGTCATTGTAGTTTTGATGTGATGCATTACTGTCATATAACCCATATAGTCTCGTTGAATATAAGCACGATAGAAGTCAAACAACATACTATCTGTAACCAATTCAAACTCTTTTGAGACAATCTCTGCAGTACATGCTCCATGAGCATCTACAACTTGTTGCAAGTAGTTTAATGACTCCCTAATGATATAGTCAGCTCGAGTTGCAATCATACGGAAAGCTTCATCTTCAAAAGGAATTTCTTCCTTTTTACAGATACTTCCTAACAACTTAGCGATATCCAACTCCGTAGCTTTCTTAACTTTTAATACCAAGTTCGCCCTATTACGAATAGTAGGGAGTAGCTTATCTACGTCAGTTGTAGCCAAGATATAAACAACGTGCTCTTCTGGTTCTTCCAAAGGCTTCAAGAGATAGTTCTGTAAGCCATCTGAGGCTTTATGTACCTCATCGAAATAGTAATACTTGTAGAGTCCGTCTACTGGTAGGTAAGTCCTATCCTCTAGAATGTCTACAATATCACCTTTACCTGAGTTCTGGGCAACGTTGATTTCCTTTACGTCGGGAAGATTGTCCGTATTACCAGTACGAATATACTCGTCGAATGCTTGACATGAGGGGCATACCCCACATGCATCTTGACCTGGTTCTCGACCTGTACACTCATATTCTTTCATTAAAATACGAGCAATAGTAGTTTTACCACTACCAGTTATACCGTCTATAAGGATAACTTTAGGGCGGTTACCCCTAGCTATTGTATTTCGCACAGTTTCTACTACCTTTTGATTACCAACATAAGTTGACAATGAGTTAGGACGATACTCCCGTGCAAAAGTTCTTCCTGTTTTCTCTTCTGCCATTTAACTATAAACTCCTACCAAATTTTCTATAATACAAACACTTAGATAATAAAAACAGGTACAGGCAATAAGCCTATACCTGTCTGATATTGCTTTAGCAAAATGCTAGGCAACGTGCAATCGATTAAACACGACGTGCGTTGAATGCTGCTGCAAAGGCTGCTGCATTTTTGTTACGGTGAGTAGTGTAAGTGTTGATTGCTGCTGCGTCAGCTGAAGCACCTGCAGATTTGCGAGGTTTAGCTTCCAATGCTGGAGCAAGACGCTCGAAACCTTTTTCAACTTTTTTGTCTTTGCGAACGAAGTTCAATTTACCAGTCTTAGGATCTTTGAAACCAGTACCCTTGATTTCTTCACCTGTAATCGCTGTACGGATTTCAAGTGATTTCAAGCTTGGTGTGTCACCTGCTGGCGCAAGGAAACCTTGGATAGCAAGAACTGCATCTTTATCAGCAGTAGTTGCTGATGGTTTTTTGTAGTTCATCTTAACTGGGTATTTACCACCAGTGATAACACCGTTGATTTCAGGTTGTGAAAGCAAACCAGTTGCTTCTGCCAAAGTAAGGAATACTTCTTCACCTTTCTTAGCTTCTTTCCATTCAACGTTTTGAACTTTAAATGGACGTTTAAGCAAGTCATAAGTGATTTCCATTTGTGGATATTTAAGACCACCTTCAAGGGCTTTAAAGATGTAACCGATGAATTTACCAGTGATGATTTCTTTCACTTTACCAGTTTTCTTGTCTTTAACTTGGTTTTGGTCTTTTTGAGTTTTGTCTTCAACTGATGCTACGAATGCCCATTTGTCAGACTGGCTACCCAAAAGAGATGGGTCAAAATCTTCTTTAACTTCGTTGTTTTCAACAACTTCAACTGCTGCAACTGCTTCTACGGGAGCTTCTGCTCCCAATACATGAGTATCTGTAAGTGCCATGATGGTACTCCTCCAATAAATAAAATATTTTTCTAGGTAATCTAATTAGGAATAACGCTCCCTAACCAACTATGAAACTATTGTAGCACAACTTTCTTTATATTGCAAGCACTTTACGAAATATTTTTACTTTTTATAGAAAGTTCTAAAAGAGATAAAAATCTTCCCTAACGAATAAATAAGACTAAAGTGTGCAGTAACCAAAAGGTTGGTGCGTAACACTAGTTCCGTTACCGAAGTAACACTAACAATAGGGTATCTGAATGATGCCTTCATGCAATTTAAGTTCCCTTTAGAAATTTGCTAAATAGGTTTAGCTGATGTAATTGCTACTGCACCATCTGAAGAAATACCATATTCTACTGCAACAAGAGAACCAATTTTTACTGAGTTGTAATTATTAAACGTTGTAAGGTATTCTACCTCGATGTTTCCATTAGTTTCAGTTGGTACAGTCATGATAATGTTAAATACATAAGAAGTACCCAACTTATATACTTTCTTTCCACTTACAACCGCTCTAGAAGAGCCAGTTGTTTTAAAATTAGGGAAATCAACGTTAGCTAAAGCATACGTCTCAGAGTCAGACTTTTTAGTCTCTTCTTTTACCGTACTAGCCTGAGTTGTGCTAGACTCAGTAACCTCAACAGTAGTGGTAGCTTGTTTTACTTCCTCTTTCTGTTGTTGAGTTGTCTGAGCCGTTTGAGTTGTTTGTTGTTTATTGTTGGTTTCTTGTTTCTTCTTAACACCCATACCCCCAAAGACTATAAGCAAAGATACTGCTACAACTACAATAAAAACTACAATAGATACTATCTTCCATGGTTTCATTCTTCTACCTCCTTAAGTAAGTCAAATTGCAATTCTTTTTCTAAAGTAGTTAAGTTGATAGGGTCTAAGATAATACTTACACCGTAATCTGTACGCTCAACTACCCCAAACACCACACCATCGTAGTAGTATCCATACCCTAAGCTAGATTGGTAGGTTTTTAGTTGTTTAGTTGTCTTGTTGTAAACTGGTTTAAGCAATTTAGCCAACCCAAGTCTACCACATGATAATAAGTAAGATAGAACAGGTGATTTAACTTTAAGCACCTCTACAGTTGTTTGACAAGTACTTAAAGAATTGAACTCGTCATCTACTAATCTACCAATACCATTTTCTTTGATACGTTCAGAAAGACTTAGTAAACTATCAGTATCTGCAGATAAAACAAGTAAGTCATTAGATATAAATTCTACATACTTATCACTAAATACTGATGGAGTTAGCAAGACCTCGAAAGGAGCATTAGCATCATTCAAGCAACTATTGATGATGTTTGAGAAGAAACCCAAGTTATCTAATAGCAAGGACTCTTCCAGTAATCTTAAGAAGATACGAGTCTGAAAGTTCATTAACCCTTCTACTGTTCTTATCTGATGCTGGAATGAGAAGTCTTTATACTCTTGTCGTTTAGACTTTCTCGAGAATGTAACTACTATAAATCCTTCGTAAGACCTAACTGTATAGGCTATACTAGGTGTTGCAAACCATGGGAAGATACCCCTTAGCTGAGCATCTCTTTCCGTCAAGAACTCTCTAACTGAAGTAGCTGAGTCTATGTAAACTACTGGAGTGCTTAAACCACCCACTTTAGTTAGAAAATCTTGAGTAATATCTAAAATGTCTTGCTTAGTTCTTAGACTTGTCTTTGACATCTTTTACCTTCTTTCTAAGTTTACCCTCTAAACTACCAAAGATTGAGAGTATTTTATCTGTTTCTTGTAATTCTTTTGGTCTAACTGGTTTAGGTTTTGGAACCGTTTCCCTAGGAGGATTTACTTGGTGAGGTTTGATAGGAACTACATTATCTTCGAAGTCATTGTTATCTTCTTCAAAGTCTTCGTCCTCATCTTCAATGATAGGTTCATCATCTTCTATAACGAAACCATCTTCATCGTAAGTGTACCCATCAGAAGTATCTTCGAAGAACTCTTCTTCCTCTTCGTCGTCTTCCTCTGGTTCTGACCTATCAATAATGAATCCATCTTCATCATACTCGTACTCATCTTCTTCCTCGTCGAAGAATTCTTCTTCTTCATCGTCATCTTCTTCGGGCTCAGAACGGTCTATAATAAAGCCGTCCTCGTCGTACTCGTATTCATCTTCCTCTTCTATGAAATCATCTTCTTCATCGTCTTCTTCAGGCTCTGAATTATCGATTATGAAACCATCTTCATCGTATTCATACTCTTCTTCACTATCAGATGAGGACTCTTCTTCATCTTCATCTTCATTATCAGAGAATATAACATTACTAAAGTCATACCCAGTTAGTTCTTCTTTTGATACCCCATGTAGAGAATCTTCGCTAGAGTTGGAGTCTTCATAAAACTCCTCTTCTTCGATTTCATCTTCATCACTAAAGTCCTCTTCTTCGAAATCGTCTTCCTCGTCATCGTCGTCATCGGAAAAGACAACATTTGACATATCAAAGCCTGAACTACCTAAGTCTGAGTTGGAAACCTCTTCCTCTCCGTCTAGGTCGAAGTCACCTTCTTCTATGTTTGACTCTTCATCATAATCGCTATCTTCTTCGTCCTCGTCATCATCGTCACTGAAGATAACATTAGACATATCTAAGCCGTTAGAAGAACTAGCAACACTACCAACTACTAAGCCAGTAGCGACACCACTAACTACTTCAGTTAAATGGTCTTCAGAAGATGCAGTTTCAGTAATATTTTCAGCTTCCTTAGTAACCAAGGATTCTGCGTAATCTTCTTGATAATCACTATCTTCATTTTCGGAAGATATTTTAGATTCTAAAAGTTTACGCTCTTGAAACTCTTGGTAAAACTCCGAGTTCCAGTAAGTTTTAAAGGTTGTAGATTCTTCCAACCCCATTAGTACAACACCTGCACCTGATTTTTGAAGTTGAGCGTTCATCTCAAGGAAAGAACCTAAACCCTCTACATAAGACCACATACCCTCATAGGTTGTAAAACTAGGTACTGGATAAGAAATACCAGCCCTAGATAGAGCATTTACGATTTTCTCTAAGTAAAGCTGGTAGTCCTTCATCTAATATACCTCTACAATCTCATGAATTTTAGTGACATCAATGTTACAGTAATAACCCTCAATACCACTAGGTCCTACTACCCCAAACACACGTCTCGCAAGGACTAAATTCTCATTAGAGTTTGACTTACGAGGTGAGTATCCTGAATCATTTGCAACGTAATTCTCGAATATTTCGAGATTATCTTTTGCAGATAAAGCGCCTTTACCAATAAGCTCACTGAATCCTAAGTATTCCATAACCTCATCAAAGGTTAATTCACCCTGCTCTAGGTATTGTTTAGCCATTCTAATACGAACACCCAAAGATTCAAATTCGATTAAGTAATTCTCTCCATATACCCTAGCGAGTAGGTTGCTGTCGTTAGTCACATACATAGTAGAGAAACTACCATCTTTTTTAGTTGTTACTACTTTAAGCAAACCATTTGCTAACTCAGAGTACAAATCTTCTTTCGAGATTTGATTTCCTAAGTATTTGTAGTTTTCACTTACCAACTTAACTAACTCTTGAGGGTTATTTGTTTCCATACCCTTTTCCTTGTAAGCTGTCCATAGTTTTTGCAAGTCCTCATCAGTAAGGTCTCGAATAATACGAGTTGCACCTTCTAGAGAGATGATTGCATCTTCTGGCATATTCTTAGGAGTTTTGATTTCATTTACATAATCTAAGAATGTCTTCTGAGTAATAATGTCTACCAAAGTCTCAACGTAAGAGTTATACTGACCTACCGTTTCCTCACCGTAGATAGAATATAACCAGTTAGTTAATAGTGTGATAACCACCATGCGAATGTTACCACCGAAACTGCTTGTTTCAACTAGGCTTCCATTATCTTTAATTTTAGCTAACTTGTCAATGTTTAGTAAATGTAAGGCAGTTAAACCGATAGTATTAGATGTTGCACCAACTACTGGACAGTACAACTTAAGACTCAAAGGTTGGAATAACACTTCATTAGAAACTTTCTGAGCAAATGGTTTACTATCTGAGTATTTAGCTAAGATAGTTGCGTTACGTGTAACAAATCTATCTTTTCGGATACCCCCAAGTGTTTGCATGGTGAACAATAAGTCACCTTTAGCAAGAGAACCTTTAATAATCTCTGCTAATGCAACAAAGGACTCTAGGGGAACTAAGATGTATTCATTAGCAACAATATGAGTTCTTACAGTTAACCTAGTTAATTTAGCAGAGATTTCATCTTTGTCTAAGTATTCAACATCTACCCTTAAGGCGTGTAAGATACCCTCAACGTTGTTTTTGTAGATTTTGTCTGTACTGAACTCAAGTCCTGGACTAATAGATGCAATAAACTTTTCACTAGCTGTATAAAGTGCCCACTTACCACTTGGTTTGTGATACCCCACTACTAGAGAGGATAATAACGCACCTTGCCATAGTTGAATTTGATAATCTACTTTACCAAATTCGCCCTCAGCTATTCCTCCGTGAGTTTTAAACTCGTCTAATAGGAAAGTTCCTAATTCTTTACGTGCATTTACCAACATATTTACAGTAGGTATAGCTAAATCCTTGTTAAGTCCAATACTAGAGATAATCCCTTGTCGGATATCCTTTTCTACCAACTTAAAAGGTGTTGCTATCGATAGTAATTCTTCACTCTTCATAAGCTAACTCCTGATATTTAAATTAAATCGTCCAAATCTTGTAGGACTCCATCACCACTACTACCAAAAGTGACTTCTGAACTTAAACCACCACGCTCACCTGTATAGTTTCCAAACCACTGAGGGTTCGTTTTCATAAATAATGCTAAACTACGTTGGAAAGTTGTTGAAAGAATTTTGTTTTGTAGGTCTGCCCAAGACTCTAACTGGAATGCATCTACTACTAACTCTAAACCACGATTTTTACCTGTTAGAGTATCAACGTCGAAACCTTCCATAGAAAGAGCAGTTACTAGTTGTTCGATTTGCTTTTCTTTAAGTTTATTCACATAACCTGAAAAGGCAAATACTACACCGTCTAAGTCTACACGTGCAAACTCCATGTTAGGTTCTACCCCATATTCTATAGAACAGATACGTGTATAGGATATTGCTCGTACCCCTGAGCCGTCATAGATACTTGCACCAACTTCTGGAACCCTAATGTATCCACGGTCGATAACAGTTGAACCTAAGAAGTTGCCATCGTAACAAGACTCTAACATATTTGACACAAAGGTTGAGTCATTGTATAGGTCTTTCAATATTTCTGGAGAGAAAGTAGTATCGATAACTCTCTCACTACCATTGTCCTTGATAAAGGTTACCCTTGCGACCTCTTCTTTTGCATTAGCGTAAAACCTAGATACATAAGACCTTAGAGCAAATACTGGTACAATTCTGATACCTTGTTTGTCTAAATCTAAAGGATTTCTAGGACGAGTAATAGAACGTCCCATTTTGTTTCGACCTAACTTAACGATAGGTACTAGCACATCTTCATCATCGATATCGTCAAAGCTATCTAAGTGTTTACCATACTTAGTAACTGCAGTATCTAAATCTAAAGATGCCCAAGCTGCTGCAATGTCTAAACAAGCAGTTGCTAAGAACTTGTCGTAAGATGCTTTACGCTCTCCAGTACCCTTTTCATACCTATAAGTAGGAATTTCTACATAACATAGGTAATTACTCAAGAAATACTTGTTAGATGCTAGGAAAGGTCCACAACCATCGTAAATAGATTGCAAATGTTCACCAAGACTAGCGTCGTCACCATTTGCATCACGCAATTTTAGTAAGTTTACCTGTTTAGGGTGAACTTTTGTACCAAATGTAAAGCCAGTCCCATTATCTGCTAGTTGACTGACTACATCTTCGATAACTTCTCGTACCCCATTTCTTGCTCCGAGCAAGTCGTAATCTACTTCTACATTGAAATCTTCTACCGAAAACATATTTTATACCACCTTGAAATTTATTTAATAACCCATGTAGGCTAATCTACTGGGAATTGTTTGTTGTTAAATACCTTAATGTAGTTGTATCTAAACCGTATAGGACGTTCTAAGTAATACTCATCGTCCAAACTAACTGTCATTGATTTTAGCTTTTCTACTAGTTTAGGGAATTCCATACCCTTTAGGCGAATAACTTCTTGACCTTCAAATAAGAAATATGGATAGTTCTCACCTACAAAGTTAAATATGTTGATTTGAGTTTGCCCATTCTCAACAATAGGCAAGAACAACTGAACTACTTTATCATTTGGAAGATACTTAACTTGGAGATTTTCTTCTAAGATGTTACCATACTGTAGTAAGGAGAAAGAGTATTCTCCTATAGTGCTACCCCAACCGTAGAAGAGGTTAGCCTGACTGTAGAGATAAGCTAACACAGTTTCTAATCGAGAACGATAACGTCTTCCTTTGTCAGTTCTAGTCATCAAATACCTCCTCTTTAGTCATAATAAACAACAGTTGCTGGGTTAATACCCAACTTCTTGCACCAAGCAACATACTCACCGTAGTGTTTTCCAAAAGCGACCTCTGCACTACCATCGTAACCATCACCACTTGTTTTACCACTTAGTTCATGGTCTTTATCACCATTTAAGAAATGAGACTCAAAATCAGAGTCGGGTGAAGAGTACAATCTAGCACTAGAATAGATAAACTCAGAGAAATCTCGGTACATCTGCCTGATATCACTTAGTTTTTGTTTTTCGGCTGCATCTTTGAAGTAAACTGCTATTCCTACCTTGTCAGGTGACCATGGATAGTAAACTTTTTGGTACTTCCAATCAACAAACAACTTATAGGTTTCAGATTTATCGACACTCTTGAAAGATACTAACTTTTCAAAGAAGAAATCCTTAGCCTCTTGGAAGTCAGAATCAGAAATCTTAAACCTATCAGAAATAACTGGTAGGTAAGTTTTAGGATTTGCTTTAGACTGGATAGCTACATCTTTCTTAGTAATCATTGTACCATCTGTACTAGCATACTGTAAGATGAAAGCGTCATAATCAGATACATACTCTAAGTAAGATAGGTCTTCGAAAGCTCCTTCATTTACCTTAGATACCCTGTTATAAAGAGAGGTTAGGGTTAACCCACCACCTTTACTTTCAAGGTACTTTGTTAAGAGGAAAGAGTACAACTGTTCTAGTTCGTTTACTTTAGTTCTTACTAAAATTATTGCCATAAGAAACTCCAAATAAAGTTATTACCACTACCACCACCCCTAGTTTCTACTACTACCACAATAATTAGTTAAAAATTAGTTGGTTTCTTTTAGTGAACTAACTAACTCTAGGAACGATTTACGAGGTACTTCACCAAGTAAAGTAACACCTGTATCACCAAAATATTTCATGAAACCATAATATAATGGTAAAGGAACTGGACGAGAACCCTCTTTAAGATTTCTTAAGTAAGATGCAAAGTCTTTACCAGTATAGTATTGACCTAATCTGTACTCTGGGCGCTTGCCACTAGTTGATTCAACACTAATTACTGAAATCTTCATTCTAGGGTCTACTACCTTGAACTGACCTAAAGCTGGGAAACTATATACATCTCCACTTGCATAAGTCAAAAGATACCCCAACTCACCGTAGGTGATAGAACTGATAAGGTCATTTCCTGAATAATTAGGTAAATACTCTTCACTTAAGTTCAAGAATTCTAGTAACTTAAGTACATCATGACGAGTAGTGTGTCCTTCTTCGTTAACTACCATCTTAGAGCCATCATATTGGAAACTATTCAAAGTCTTTGCCTTTTCATAGGACTCCAAACTCTTTTCCGACTCTTCAGTAAAGCTAAGATAGATTCTACTTTCTAGGGTCACTACTTTGGTATTTACTTCTTCAAAGTAACCATTATCACCTACTGCAAAACGATGGCAGACAACATCAGTCCTGCCATTTAAGTTTTGGAGAGTTTCTGCTACTAAATTAGTTGAATTAGAGGTCTGTTTCGACCTCTCTATTCTTGTTGCTTTCATATATTCTCCTTTCTAGGAACAAGCTACGACTAACTTGCTCGCTGAATAACTCTTGCATTAAGGAGTCAATTCTAGATTTAATGTTTTCTGATACCCCATATACTTTGGATAAGGGAACGTAAAAGTCAGTTGCCTTATCAATTACTGGGGAGTAAACCTCCCAGTGACTATTTGAAAAGTCGGGTTCTAGGGTATTGGTATTGTACCTAACAACAAATCTAATAATTAAACCGTCACCTAAAGTTGAGTAGATAGGCTTCTTAGATGCCAACCATTGCTCAATAGAGTAACTCGATAAGCTAGTCTCTAATGATTGGAAAATACCTTCCTTTAGTTGTAGAGGTAATGAAATGTAACCTTCTGGAGTTAGTTTGATAGAAACTAATACTTTAGCAACACTGTAGTCACTGTAAGAATACTTTCTATTCCACTCCTCTACAAAAGACCATACATTGTTTGAGTCTTTTCTAACCTTAATTCTCATAGCTATTTCAATCCTAACAATTTGATTGCCTTCTTAATTGCGGAGTCTTTTTCATCTTGGCTATAATTACCTTTTAGTGTTCGAATAAATACCCCTTCGTCTTGAAGATGGAACCCATTCACATAGAAGTTTGTTAGGTCATCTTCGGGAAGTAACTTATGAGAACCCCTTTCAGAGAAAGTCATTGTTAGACCTAAGTCACTGATAAGAGATGACTCTCCTAAGCCAACTACTTGCTCTACGTCCAAATAAAGAGCATTAGAGCCACTAGAATCTACTAGCATAATAGGACAACCTAAGTAATTATAGTCCCCCTCAATAATTGAAGAACTATCTAATCTAATAAAATCTCCAGTAACACCATAGAAGTTGTTGACCAAAGGCAAAACTTCAGACGTATCATAATCCACGCTGAAAGCACCAAAGGGTACTTGCTCGCTATACGAATCATCTTTTAATTTACTTGAAAAGACAAAAACATCATTAGCACCCAAAATGCTTTCACCCTTACTAGAAACATTTGTCATGACTTCATTTAGTTCGTTTAAGAAGTCTTCTTGACCTAAATCATAAATCTCTGATAAAGAGTTATAACGTGTTAAGTAGTTTCCAAATACAGACTTAATTTTAGGGTTGTCGAATACTAACTCAGAAGAAAGAACTTCTTCTAGACAAACTGCAATATCAGAAATAGTTACATTATCAAATACAGTTGTAGCTAGTACTTGATGAACAGTTACACCCCACTTCTCAGCTAACCCATAGATGATGGGGTGAGTTACCTGCTCTTTAGATAAACATTGTTCTGGAGTTAGTAGGAGTTCATAGGTAACTTCATTTAGTTGAACCATTCTTGATGAACCAACCATACCCATCGTAGAGTAGTAAATACCCCATGTTAGAGATTTAGAAGTCTTTGCTTTATACATTTTAATACCGTCATAGGCAGTATCAATACTAGTACAAGCTTCTCTGTATGTTAGCAATTCAACCATCAAGAAGTAAAATTCATTTTCTTTATTGGACATTAACCACTCTAAGTAGAATACCCAAGATTTAAGTTGGATTTCACCATCTTGAAACTCTAGGTGAATACCCTCTTGAGAGTAGGCTTTTAGGAAATCAGCCTTACAAAATACCTCTGCTTCTTGAGTATAACCTAAATCATAAGCCTCTAAAAGCTTAGCTTTATATAGACCTAGATAACGTCTCTTTAAATCATAAAAGCGTTTAGGTGGCAAAGAGTAGTTTTTAGTGATTACCGATAAATCTTTATACATACTTCGTTCCTTCTCGTAATAAAATAAATTCTATATTTATAATTGTACCATAAAAATATAAAAAATAACAGTCCTTTAAAAGAACTGTTATAAGCTATTATAGACCTCTAAAGTATCCACATTAGCAGAACAACAATAGATAAATTGTTTATATTTTATACCTTTAGGGGTTGTTCCTTCGCATTTGAGAGGGTACATTAAACCTTGTACCCCTCTCATAGCAATAATTGCTGATATTGCCTTGTCTATAATCTTTTGTTGACCACTATCAGCATGATAAATCAAAGCCTTAGTGCCGAACTGAGTTACCGAAATTACACTTACTGGTATTAGTTTAGGCGAACCTACAAAACCATCTCTAACATATTGACCTGAACTACGGAATGTTTTTGAAATGCCCGTACTGAAGTCAGCCAATACAACATTTTCACCTAATCTACCGAACTTAACTACCATACCCTACTACCTTTCCTTTTATAGAACTCTTCTTTATTGCCCCAAAATACCTAGAATCGTTAGATACGTCTCTATTGTCTCCTAGTATAATGTACTCATCTTCACCTAGAGTTACTTTATTGTTAAGCAAACCCTTGTTATAATTTACGTCAGTTACATAAGGTTCTTCAACAACTTTTCCATTTACAAGTAGAGAGTCACCATCAAAAACAACCACATCTCCTGGCAAACCAATAAGTCTTTTTACTACGTATGTACCATTCTCGTAGGCTACTACCACATCCCCTCTGTTGTAAGAAGTAAATGGTAAGTGATTTACCCACAAGTGTTGACCATTGTATAAGGTGTTATCCATAGAATGACCTGATACAGTAACCCTAGAAAAAGTATTCTTAGAGAGAAAGATACCCACTGCGAAAGAGAGTAACATCAAACCAATAAATTTAGATACTTTCTTGAACACCGAGAACCTCCTCTAACTCCTTATCAGTTAGCGATGCTAAAGGAGTTAACGATACTGCTTCGTATTCCATAACATTATAAGCTGGGTCTAACATAGTTACTGCTACATTTTCGCCTGTATCAAGAACATAATCTAAAGGATTAGACACAACATTCAATTTAACTAAAGTAGATAGTACAGAATGAATTTCTGCAGAGAAATCTAAACCACCTTTAGCAAATAAAATTTGCGTACTGGTATAAGTTAAATTTGGTTTATAAGGGATTACACAAAGATGTAAAACACCGTAACCCCATGTCTTGATTGACATACCTGAGTAGGACTTCATTTTCTTGGTTGAAAGAGCAAGAGCATTGAAGTTTACCTTATATAATACCGACTTAGGTAAGATATAAATGTAACGTCTACCAGTTAGATTACCTTCTGCATCTTTTAAGTCTACATAATCAACATAGTCATAGCCAGCTGACTTAGTTTGATGATTGTACGGTAAACCTAAAGGCTTATTATAAAGAACTGCTACGGAGTCTTTTGGTAGTTTAACAGTAATGGAGAAGAAAGAGCCGTCTTTCTTTACACGAAACTGACCGTCTGAATTGAGCAATCGCCTAGTTAGAGGATACCCCTTAGGCAATAACATAACGTTACAATCGTTTAGCTTATCGTAGTACTCTTCGTCTACATTCTTTACAGTGTAGAAGTCCTTTGAGGGTAAAGAACCCTTTGGAAGTTTCAAATCATAGATATTTCCTTGAGAGGATAACGCACTTCTAGATTGGTTAAACTCCTTTTTAAATATTTCGTCAAGTGTAGCCATATAACTTTTACCCCCTAGTAACCATTTTCTTCTAAATAATTTAAAATATTTATTCCATTAACATCTGTGTGATAGACAATAGCAAGCCTACTCTTAAAAACGGAATATTGAGTTGACGACTTAAAAAACCGCTTTCCAAATATATTTGTACTATCTAATAATCTAACAAACTCCCTCACATCGAAAGCAAATCGAAACTCTGGTAAGCAAGAACGGTTCTTATGGAAATTGGTACTAAAAGGTTGCATCTTTATCTTTCTAGTGTTACGCATATCACGGAGCGAACCAAAGACACCACTACCTACGCATAACGAAATACCATTATCGAATAAGAACATCGGCTCATAGGAATTTCTACTTCTATTATAACGTACTCCAAAGTTATTTAAATGCCTGTCGATATTTAGTACCAAAGTATCTAACTCAACCATACAAGTTAAATAAATTATGGTATCATTACGAGATACCCCCAGCTTTTGAAACAATGAGCATACATACTCTACCTTCTCAATGCTAGATAGTCTGTTCCATACTAATTTTGCCCACCTCTCTAAAGAGTTGACTTTATCTATATTTCCTTTCATTACTTCCCTTTTTACGATACTGTAAAAAGAAATAAAAGTAAAGTTAGGTTTGTAACTAGGAGACTTACATACAGTAGTATTAGTATCCAAACGATATGGTATGTAAGGTATAGGACAGTTAGACGCTTGCAGAAAGAGTGAGCATAAATACTCTGCCACAGCCTCACCCAAAAACTTATCTTGCTTATAATGATACTTACCATCAGTCCACTTAATCTGGTCTCCTGTAGGACTCTCACCTAAAGACTTAAATTCAACCATGAGCTGAATACCCCCTCTGCACCAAAATTGTCACCGTCATACTTAATCCAACACTCATCATCTGCATCAGCACCACGATATGTTTTCATCTCTTGATATTTAGATAGGGATTTACCACCAAAGTAAATATCGTTTCTGTGATTTCTACCTTCAGATATACGTCTATCAAGAATATACTTCTCTAACTGAGGAGTTGTTAAACCCTTTGCCCAGTTAGCATGAGGTATTGGAGCCACATAGTCAAGGTCCTTGTGAGCAACTAAACGCTCATCCTCGAAGAAAAGCTCTATCATCGGGTTATTTCTAAACATAAAAAATGCGTGTTCTTTCATAAATATACCTCTTTCTAAACTAACTTATAGAAGTCTGTAAGATATACTTACAGACTTAATAAATCAATTTAACACTAATTATAAGAAACCTAAGATATCTGTCGTAACTTTATACTCCATTACAGATGGTAAAGGTGAACCACTCTGACCATAAAGGAACATATTTAAGTTGTAATCTAAGACTTCTTGGTGCATACCCTCTTTTTTGCAGAAAGCAATGAAGTCATCTAAAATACCCTCTTCTTGGAAGAACTCTAAAGCCTCGGTAATTGCAGTGTCATCAGACTGAGAATAAAACAAATCATACAGTGCCCAAAATGGAGATACTATCTTAGAACCTTCAACTATTGTTACTTCATCATCTTTTAATGGTCTACCCTGTATCAAATAGTAACCACTAGACGGTGAGAATACCTTTGTAGGTAAATCATACTGACAGTGTACTTCTTGCGACCAAGAGTTGTAGGATGCATACCCATGTTCAGCTAGAGCATTTGCACCAGTAACTGGTTCTGGAAAGTAACCTAAAGAGTCTGATAAATAAACTGTTGATTTCACCATAACCACTTCCCTTCGTAGAACATAGCATGCAATGGAATTTCATCTCTTACAAGACCAGTAAGTAGTATTCTTATATAAAAACATGTTGCTGAGATAAAATCGTCGCTACAACCCCTAAAACCTTTAAAAGATTTGGATAGTAAATTATGCCAATCTTCTGTAAACCAACGTCCATCTAATTCCAAGGTATTGCCAGTTGTTTTGATAAGCGTTAATAATTCCTTTTTAGAAATACCTTTAGGGTGTAGATATCTTATTAACGTCACTACATCTATTTTGTCTTTAGCACGTCTATCAATTAACTTAGCAGACAAACACAACTTTGTTGCTAAAGAAACATAGAGAGGCTGACAGTCGAAAGACTTCTCACCATTTACTAGATTAAAATCAATCTTCATTTTTCTAGTTTGAATACCCCTATAACTTACTCGGAAAGAATAAGTAATAGACTTAGGTCGAACTTTTAGTGAGTAGAAATCTATATTATACTCAGAACCTAGAGCAGAACTCAAAGCTCTCTGAAAAAGAATATAATCTGTTTCACTCAAAGAAAGGTTATATAGGTTGAAATCTAGGTCATCGGTTGTCCGACTGTTCTCATCAAACCCAACATACTGGGATTTTAGTTGCCTGAATATAGAATATGCACCAACAAGGGTAAGGTGATGACCATAATTATTAAGACTAACTAAGGTACTGTAGGCTACATCTAATACATGCCTCGTTAATTTATCTCTATCACTAATCATACACACTAATTCTCCCTAACTTCCCCAGTCTTGTAGTCAATAGTAAATCCATCTTGTACGTTGTAAACAAAACGATTACGAGTAAATGACGAGCCATCTGTTGCTTCCATGAGTACCCCTATTGGTACTAATTCATCACCTCTGTAGTAAGGTGTAACACGATAAAGTACACTATGACCACTAGACTTAATGTAATCTCGTACATCACTCTCTACCTGAGTCATATACTTTTGGTTAAAGGAAATTGTGCCAGTTACTAAGTTATCTAAGTCATTCTTTCCGCCTAGAGTATAGGCAATTAAATGACTTCTATCGTAGATACCACCCTTAGAGCGACCAATCCAACCTTTAGGGTTAGGAAGTTCAATACCTTTTCTAGTTTCTGATGCAACTAAGTCGTCTTTTAATACAGTAGCAATAGCTGATGTAGCACGACCATACATATCCTGACCACCGTAGGTATAATAATGACTATTTACTAAACTGTTAATCTCATCAACAGTAAAGAAAGGTTTGTCATTGTTAATAGTAATTAACTGTTCTTTAGAGTACTCTGGAATAGCTGTACCATCATAAAGATATAACCCACTACCAGACTGTTTTGTAGAAGTTACAGTACTCTTACCCTTAGAAAGGTATTGTTTTATTTGAGGTAGATACCCTTGAAACTTAAAAGGTCCTACATTAAAACCAAGAATTAAGTACATTACACATGTCAAAATAACAAGACTTGCTACTCTGAATATACTTTTAGAATAATTAGTTTTATTTTTCTTTTTCTTAGACATCACCAAACCTTCAACTTTCTAAGTAAACTAGACCATGAGCGTACTGGAATAACATTCTTATATAAGTAAGAGTGTACTCTTCTATACAAAGAGGTACGCATATAGTATAGTTTAGAGTACCCTGAACCAAACACACTCGACAGATGAGAACAAACTACATAACCATTACGGAAATCAAAGCGTTTTCCTTCTTTAACTTCTTCATTAGTTACAGATAAACATTCAATACCATAATGCTTAGCTAGGTACTTAAGGTGAGAATATTGAGCATCTGAACGAGTAACATCAAAGAGTACAACATTATATTTACTCTTCAACTCATTTATTAGCGAATCAAAAGTTGAAGAACACTTAATCTTATGAGGATAGGAAAGAACATAGTCTTCTACCTTATCACTTAATTCTTTAGCAGACAGAGAACTATCCTGATGGATAAATAAATCAAGTAATTCGTCTCTTGTTTGCTCCTCTAACATAACAATATCAGTACACTCTATAAATAAAGTGCGTTTTTTAGTCATTTTACTACTACCTCCAATAAATTAAAATTTCAAACCATATAAGCCAAAATAAAGACATATAAGGCGATTTTCTCGAACCCTGCTATACTACCCCTATCCAACTAAAACAAGCTAAAAAGAGAACGTAAGGACGCAAATACAAGCATAAATAAAAGAAATACCCCACAAGCAACCAAAACCCAAAAGGCAAGCTTCAAAACAAGATATAAAGCACTAATCCAAAAGATAAATAAGACCAATGCAATTAGAAATAAGATGATGCTAAGTATTAACATAGGCAAATTACCCCCAATAAATTACTTATAACTATTGTACCATAATAAGACTAAGATAGCAATCTACTCTTCTACCTCATAGCCTAGGGAACTCATATACTCTTTTACTAAGTTTAGTTTCTCTAAAGCAAGACCTTTAAGTTTTGGGGAAAGAGAACTGATAGTATCTATCTTGTCAGATATAGCCTTAAATTCCTCTTCTGTTTCTGGATACTTGGATAAACTATCTTCGACACTTAAATAAGTTTCCCTATCATAAGTAATAACTACTAAGGCATTTAGTAAAGAGTCCCTTATAGTTGAATTTTTGATAGTACCAACTTCTTCTAGCAAAGATAAATACTGTATTGGTAGGGATGCATCGTCACCCATTTGAACTATCTTAGAGTACAAGTCAAAGTAAGTTAATAACTCATTTACTAGGGATAATTCGCTGGTTTTTACATCGTCGGGTAAGTGTTCGTTCTGTAAGTTTTCTTTTACAGAATTTACCTCTTCTTTTGTTAAACCTGATTTTAAGTAATTTCTAGATGAGTCAGAAAATAAAGAGGAAACAAAGTCGGATTTTGTTATCTTAACATTTGTGAGAACGGTATTTGGACTATTTTGTTGTTTACTTAATGCATAGTAAGAAGATACCCCAAGACCAAGTATTAATAAACCAGTTACTAGATATAACCCTGTATTCCTCTTTTTATACCATGTATTACTTTTAGATAACTTTCTGTTTTGCCTTTCTAACGTTGAGAGCTTACGTTCAAGGTCATGATAATCCTTTAATGGGACAGTATCATCATCTTTAGTTTTTATACTAGCTCTTTGATACCCATCTAGGATATCTACCTTAACAGAATTAAAGAGCTGAGCTTGCTGGGGAGTATAGTAGTTATATACCATATCACCGTCGATGTATAAATCATAGTCGTCAGATAAGTAACCAACACTCTTTCCTCTACCTAGGAAGTAATATAATGCTTGTAGGAAGTTACTATATGATGTACTTTCGTTAAACAAATCTTCATATAATTTTAGAACAAGACCACCAGTAACTACCCCATCAAGTTCAAGTATCTTGTGTATAGATTCACCAATCTTCCTAGATTCGTCCATCTGTAGTCTCCTTAATAACAAACATCTCGTTTAGTTTGTCAGACATCCTATAAATAGAATGTTCATGCACAATACGATAAATCAAGGAAGTTCCAAAGAACAACAAACCTATAATAACTAATGGCAACTCAGCACCATAAAATTTCCAGTAAAGACCAAGTGTTAAAGATACTGGCATGATTAAAATAAATAGCTTAATAAAGTCATACTTGATTCTATACTCTAAAGGAACTACAAGATAAGTAGAACGTACCCCTTCAATATGAAGTCTACTGCAAGTGTAGTTTAATAACGATAGAGAGGTATAGGAATAAAAAGCAATTAAATAATAAATATTAGTTGTTGTAAACTCATTACCACGATATACGAGAGTAAAATAGACACTTAATAAAACAAATAGAACCTGAATAACTAGGGGAAGAACAAGTCTCAAAGATTTGCTAATTAAATACCTGTAAATACCCAAATATCTAGATAAATATGACTTCTCTGGCATAATAGCCACCACCATTCTAATAATATAATACAATTACCTTATAAACAATCAAACAAAAAAGGCTCCATAATGGAACCTTTAACTTATTTAGTATTTAGACTATTCTTCGTCCTTACGTTTACGGTAAGCACCGATAACACCCATACCCAAGAGGGTTCCAACTAGTGGTAACATGCTTGATGCTTCACCAGTGTTAGGGAGAACTTTTCCTGTAGCTTGCTTAGTTTCAGCTTTAGCTGTTTCTTGAGCAGTAGCTTTAGGAGTTGTAGAGTTGTAGGCAACATCAACTACCTTGTTTTGAGCCTTAGCATCCACAATATCAACTACTTTACCACTAGCATCATGAACTTTGACAGGTTGACCACCGTTGTTACGGATAGAGTCTTCTTTTTCTTTAAGTTCTTTAAGACGTTTAGCTTCAGCTTCAGCCTTATCTTGAGCGTCTTTCAAAGATTTGACTTTAAGGTAGTCCTCTTCTTTAGCTTTAGAGATACCCTCTAAACGAGCCAACTCTTCTTTAGCAGTTTCCAACTCAGCACGAATAGTTGCAATTTTTGCTTCTACATTAGCAAGTTTAGTACTTAAGTCTTTAAGGACACTAGGTTTGTTAGTAAGAGCTGAGTTCAGTAAGTTGAACTTCTTAGTAGCTTCTTTAGACTCGTTACGAGCAAAATCAAGCTCTTTGTTAGCTTTTGTTAGAGCCATTTCTGCAACAGTTTTAGCTTTAGTAAGAACTTCCAATTCACCTTTGGCAGTGGCAAGAGTCTCATTTGCAGTTTTTTGTTCAGCTTTAGCAGTAGCAAGGGATTTCTTAGCTTCAACAAGTGCTTTAGCCTTATCAATAGCATTTGACTTAGCGATTGCAAGAACTTCTTTAGCAGTTTGCAAAGCTTGAGTGTCTTCAGCCAATTTAGATTTAGCTTCATCAAGATCCTTTTCAAGAGCTGGAATGTCTACCTTGTTCATTCGAATGTCAGATAGGAGATTACGAGCAGTAAAGAGTTCATAGTCAACTTTACCATAACCAGTCTTAGCAAGATATACATCATTTTTAGCATCTTCAAGCTCTTTGTAGGCGTTAAGGTAACCTGTATTAGCCAATTTTACATTTTCTTGAAGTCGTGCAACTTTTTCAGCTGTGCTTGGAGCAGAGATTACTTTATTTTTGTTGAATTTTGCGTCTTTAGAAATAACATTGTCCGAAATACCAACAAAGTGTACGGCTACTGGGAATTTACTACTTGAACGTGTAGCAAGACCAACATACTGCATATACCCTTCGTTAGGTTCATGATACCCAACTAGTTGCTTAACGTGACCGAATTTTACGTGAGAGTCATCATATAACATTGAAATGATACTATCATAAACTTCGTGCTTAAGTTCAGCTAAAGTAGTAATAGGCTCATCTTTAAATGCTACAAGCTCAGATAAAAGAACCTTATTTGCATTACCTACATTCTCAAGAGCAGTATAATCATGACCAAATCCGACAGTAGCTGCTTTAGTAGCCTCTTCTGAAATTCGAAGAGAATCTTCTGTTACTGTTACAGGAGCTGAACCATATTGTTTACGAATTTGATTAATAAGGTCAGCTGCAAATAGAGTGATTTCTTTACGTGTTTCATAGTCAAGGTTATTTACATCAATCTTAGTGTTTTGATCCTTTTTAGTCGAATTGAATGGTAAATCGAAACGGTAAACTTCACCATTATCAAACGTTACATTCCCAACTTTCTGGAATTCTTTAAAACCAAGTTCTTTTAATTTTTGACCAAGCGCTTCTGTTTTTCCTTTAGATAGGTACTCTTTAAGAAGTGACACATACTCTTGGCTAAGAGTAATAGTACTGTTTACAATACTAGCGTCTGCAAGCTCTTCTTTGGCACGGTTAAGGTCGGCTTTGGCTGAGTTAAGGGCTTCTTCTTTCTGAGTTTGGTTAGAATTAGCTTTGTTAAGAACAGTAGCTTTTTCTTTAAGAGTAGCTTCAAGAGAATCTACTTTCTTCTGAGCATCTTTCATAGCCTGCTCTTTGTCTGCGATAGCTTTTTTACCCTCATCAAGTTTTCCTTGAGCAGTAGTTACCGCTTTAGTGTCGACAGTTACTTGATTAGAGAGACCGTAAACATCACCTTCAAGCTTAGTAATGTCTGTAGTAGATGAAAGAGAATCTACTTTATTCTGAGCGTCAACTACCTTGTTGGCAGACTCTGTTGCAGTCTTCTCAGCGTTAGATACTACCTTAGTTTGATTTTCAACCTTTTCAGAAGTTGCAGTTACAGACTTTTCAGCAGATTGTACAGATTCTACGGCTGAAGTAACTGCTTTAGCTTTAGCATCTGCGTCAGCCTTAGCATCAGCAACCTTTTCAGGTGTAACAGAATTTACTTCTTTAACCTGTTCTTTAATTTCAGTAACAGTTTTTTCAGCATTTTGAAGTTGAGTTTGTTTTTCTGAGATAACTTCTTGTTGCTTAGTTACATTTTGCTTAGCTTGGTCTGATTCAGCTTTAGCAGTATCAACATCTTGTTGTGATACAGGTTTAGGTGCTTCTGGTTTAACTTCTTCAACTTTAGTTTCAGCTGTTTTTTGAGCTGTTTTTGGAGTTTCAGTAGTTGTATTTTCTTTGTTGGCAACTTCTGTCTTAGGTTTAGCAGTTGGAGTTACCTCACTAGCAGATACCTGATTAGATACCCCAAACATCGACAAGGCAATAGTAGAAATTACCATACCATTGCGTAGCTTCTTAATGGTTCCATGACCACTTACTTTGTTCTTGAACATATAAATGTACCTCGTTTAATAATTATTTTAGGTTTATTTTAATAAGTAGTAAACTACCTACTAATACCTAATAAGTATAACTATATTTTATACAAATCTTAAATAAAAGTAAAGCTAATTTAAAAGAAAAATTTTACCTACTGCAACAAGCAAAAATATTACTTAATAAAATAACCATATAAAGTAAAATAAGTAATATATTAATTCTGACACAATTAAAAATAAAAGAAAGCCAATCTTTTTAAGAAAGGCTTTCAGTGTAATTATTTTGTGAGCTTAAAGAAATTAGTCTTCTTTAGACTTGCGTAATACCCCACCTAGACCTAGAGCTGCAAGCAATCCAATACCAACTAATGGCAATGAGCTTGCTTCAGTACCAGTGTTAGGCAACTGAGGTTTCTTAGGCTCTTCAGGTTTTGGAGGCTCTGGAGTATTAGTTTTAACTGTGTTAGAGATATAATCTACCCCATTGACACGGTTAGTGTACTTGTTGT
>ERZ772956.738-NODE-738-length-23447-cov-21.897828_pt1 | contig 23447 bp, 17 predicted proteins | sample MGYA00580683_ERZ772956 | MGnify/ENA primary metagenome ERZ772956 (study PRJEB29015, sample SAMEA2738077) | human oral metagenome | biome: human oral; feature: human-associated habitat; material: saliva | place: China | collected 2212 ... | reverse complement strand
GAAATTTACTATACTTGTTAAACAAATCAAAATAAAAATCTTTATACTCATCAGAAACTATTTCTTCGTCAGCATTAAATTTAAGTTTTACATTCTTTAATGTCCAAGTATATTCATCAAATACAAGTTTTAAATTCAAATCTAATTCTTTCCCTTTATTTGCATTTAAAGCATCATCAGAAATATTTAATATAACCTTATTTGTATCCACATCATACCTTGCTTCAATCCCATCTACTCCAGTAGTTATTTCGCTAAATACATTTACTGTTTCATCAGCACCAAAAACTTCTCCTAAAGCTTCTCCAAGTTCTTTAATTCCTTTAGAAGGAGTAACAAAAGAAACTTCATTAGCATTTACTTCAACAGTTTTTCCAAAATCTACAGTTTGTCCTGAAAATTGCATACTTCCAATGCCTTCATTTAAAGCATCTCCAAGTCTTTTTGCAATATATTGTCCAAGTCCTTCATAGTTTTTTACTCTGTTACCTGAAATATCTAAGTCTGTAATGTTTTCAAAATCTTTTAAAATAGAAATATCTTCTATTCTATTAGCTGATAAATCAAGGAAAGTTAATTTCTTTAAGTTTTCCAAAGGAGTAATATCAGTTATTCCCTTTGAAATTATTTTATGAAGTTCATCTCCTTCAACAGTTACATTATAGTGTAAATCTAATCCTGTTAAATTTGTTAAATTTGCAAGAGGTGATATATCTTCAATTAAATTATTGTACAATTTTAAAAATTTAAGATTAGTTAACTTTTCTAATGGTTTAATATCAACAATTCTATTTCTTTGAATTTCTAAGTATTCTAATTTAGTTAAATCTTTAAGTGGTGTAATATCTGAAATTTCATTTTCGTTTAATTTTAGTTTCTTAAGATTTTTTGCATATTCTAAACCTTTAATGCTTTTCATTCCTCTTGTAACAGCAAATTTAAAGTCTTTTGTTCCTGCTAAACTTGTTGGTAGTCCAAGTATAGAGTATTTTGCATTTTCACTAAAATCAGCACTTCCATCATCTTTTAAGAAAATAGATAATTCTGTTAAACTTTCCATTTCTTCAACAGTAACTTTTTGGTCATCAGGTCTATTTTTGTCTAAATTTTTATTTATTACTTTTAAAAGTTTTCCATCTTCAATATTAACATATTTATCTGAAGCTTTAGTTAATTTTAAATTTGCATATAATTCAGTTGGAATATTCACATAATCCATTTCATTTTCAAAATCATATTTAACTTTTACTTCTAAACCGTCATTTGAAATATTGTTAAAAGCTTCATCAGATAGAGTTAATTTTAATTTACCATTTTCTAAAGCAACACTAATACCTTCAGTTTCAGTGCTAACAGTAGGATTTCCACCTTTAGCAATCTTATCTAGTCCAACATAAGGATTATCAACTTCTACAACCTTATCATTTGCTTCTACATTTTCAATATTTACATTTTGATTATGAATAACTTTTTCAAAAATAGTACTCTTATCATTTATTGGTGAAAAATCTTTAACTTTATTTCCATCAATTTTAACACTCGCAAGTTCATTTAAGTCTTTAAGAGCTGAAATATCAGAAATCTTATTATTTGATAGAACTACATTTGAAAGCTTGCTTAATGATTTTAAAGCATCTATATTTTCTACATTATTCTTATCTAAATATAAATAAGTTAAGTCTTTTAAATTACTTATTGCTTCAATATTTTCAATATTATTTTTATTTAAGTTTAAGCTTGTTAATTTATTTACTTTTTCTAAGAATGAAACATCTGAAATCTTGTTATTTTGAAGATTTAAATCATCAAGCTTAGTAAGATGTGTTAAATTAAAGCTGTCTAGATTATTTCCCTTTAAGCTTAATTTAGTTAATTTTGTCAAACCATCAATAACGGAAATATCTTTAATTTTATTATTTCCTAAATCTAAATTTTCTAATAATTTCAAGTCTTTTAAAGCGCTAATATCTTCAATATTGTTATTATCAGCTCTTAAATATGTTAATTTATCAAGACCTTTTACATCACTAATATCTGATATTTTATTTGAATAAATATCTAATAAATTTAATTTTGTAAAGTTTTTAACGATGCTAATATCTGGAACTTTATTAACAGCAATATCAAAATCTTCTAAATTTGTAAGATCTTTCAACGATCTAATATCTGAAATGTTATTATGTGAAATAAATAAATGTTTTAATTTAGTTAAATCCTTTAAGGGAGTAACATCTGATATTTCATTATGAGAAAGTCTTAATAATTCAAGATTTTTAAGTCCAGCAAGTGGTGTTAAATCTTTAATTGCTCCTTCTGAATATCTTATTGCTTCATCGTCATTAGGAATTTCTCCAGAAGAAATTGTAAGAGTTTTTAAGTTTTTACAATATTCAAGACCTTTAATACTACTAACTTCTATAAGTTCATCTTCAGCAGCATTCATTCCTCTAATTCCAATAGATTCAATTTTTTCCAAATCACTCTTATAGATTTCATTTGAATTTTTATCTTTTCTATATGATTTATCATTAAGTTTAAAGTTATATTCATTCATTTCAACTTCAAAACTATCTTCACCTTCATAAGCATGTAACTTATCAAGAATGAATTGTTTTAAATTTTCATCTTCAAACTCAACAATTTTATCTTCTTCCTCATCATCAACAGGATTGTTTCCCCCTGGATTGTTTCCCCCTGGATTATTTCCTCCTGGATTGTTTCCTCCCTGATTATTTTCTCCAGTAGAATCGGCATCATTCCACAACAACACTCCATTATATTCATATGTATTTCCACTTACAACTATATTTCCACTTAAATCAGTAGAATTTTTGTATTCTGTATCAGCACTTGAACTAAATCCTAATACTGAAGACATTAATATTCCAGTTCCAACTGCTACGGATAGTAATCTCTTAGCATTTCTTTTCTTTGAAACTAATACACAAACTATTCCTACTATTCCAGCAACTGCTATTGTTACATTTATCTTGTACACTCCACTAATTCCTGTCTTTGCAAGTTTTCCATTCTTTATACTATTTTCTATAGCTTGAACTATTTCAAATTGTAACTTTTCACTTTCTAATACTTTCTTTTCTCCAGCTTTTATATCGCCAAGATTTAATTCTTTTCCCTTAACTATCTTTAAACCTTTGATATCTTCTGATTTTACCTTAACTCCAATCATATCTTTTCCAGTATTATTTTCAACAGAAATTTTAAAAACTCCATCTCCATCTGCAATTAAATTAACAGTTAGTCCATCTTTGTTATAAACTACCGTTTCATTAGCTGCATAACTTACTTGTGAAAAAGACAAACCGCATAGTAAAGCTAATCCTAATGCACTTTTCTTATTCATTTAATCCCTCCTAAAAAATAAATATACACCGTTATTTTAACATATAATTGTAATTAAGTATAATAAAAAATACTTATGTATGGAAGATTAACAATTAATTTTTTCTATACAAAAAAAGAACTATTAAATAGTTCTTTTGCTTTAAACTTACGAGAACTTAAACAATAATAACATCTTCAAAACCATTTTGAAGTGCAATTTGCTTTAATTCTTCCATCTCTTCATCAACTGGAGCTGAGAACATACTATATTCTTCTCTAACGCCATATTTTCTATATTTTATTATTTTGTATCTAATTTTATGTCCCATTTTAATGTATTTGGAAAGCATCTTTGTAATCTTGTCAACAGTTGTTCTATTGTCCATTCCAGCAATTGTTACTGTTCTTATCTCAAAAAGTTTATCTAAACTCGCAAGATAATCTGCATTTTCCAAAACGACATCAACCTTAGTTTTCGTTATAAAAAGATGTTCTTCATTGTCAAAAGCCTTTATATCAAGCATAAAAGCATCTGTAACTTCAACAAATTCAGGCAGTCTCTTAAAAGGTATTCCACCATTTGTATCGACAAAACAAGTTAAACCAAGTTTTTTAACCTCAGTAAAAAGTGGAGTTAAAAACTTATGTTGAAGTGTACATTCTCCACCACTAACAGTAATCCCTCTAATAAATGGAATATTCTTTTTTATTCTCTCAACAGTTTCTTCAACAGTCCAATTATATATCTTTGGTGTTGCAAGATGTGGACAAACTCTAATACATTCATCACAATTTATACAAGTCTTATCGTTCCAAACAATTTTCCCATTAACATTTGTTAAACTCTTTGTTGAACAAGAAGGAATACATTCCATACAATTAATACAATGTTTTATAGTTTCAGGATTATGGCAATAAAAACAATTAAAATTACAACCCTGAAGGAAAATAGACGTCCTGTTTCCAGGTCCGTCTACCACCGACATATCTATTATTTTATTTATAATTCCTTTATTTGACATCTCTAACCTTACGTTCTAATAGATGATACTTTTCAAATGCATCTCTAGCATATTGAACAGTATCGTAGCTTACTCTTTCTCCGTCAATGAATTTTTGCATATCTGATTTTTTAACTAAATAACCAGTTACACGAATCAAATCTCCATTTTCTCCATAGCATGAAATATATCTCATATTTAATCTAAATGCAGCTTTAAAAATATCTAAAACAGCAGATGGATTCTTTTCAGCAGTTTCATCAAATGGGAAGTGATCACCAATTCCTGATGGGAAATATTTGTGGAATAATGCTGAATGTTTAATATGATCATACATTGGTACTTCTTTACCAATTCTAATTCTAACACCTGCACTATCTTCTATATCATCTTGTGCTCCTACTTGTGAGTGTAGCATGAATCTATGATTCCAGAAAGTTGAATATTTGCTTTCAAAAGAATTAACTCTCTTTTCAACAAAATCCATAACTTCAACTCCAAGTTCATTAGCATATTCATCTTTACCAAATTCTAAATCTTTATTTTCAAATTCTAGTAGTTGTTGAACACATTCATGAAGCCCTACAACTCCAAAAAGTCCAACAAATCTATCTAATTCAACAAATCCTTCTTTAACTAAGAAATTCTCTTTAAAGAAAGGAGTTTCTTCAACTAAGAATTTAATCTTACCTTCCATAAAATTACACATTAAATCAATTGCTTCCGGTAAAACTCTTCCGTAGAAATCTTCTTTTGAACTTGCACTTCTTGCAAGAGAACCAAGTCTTAATCTACTTAGTGTAAAAGCTCCACCTGTAATAGGAAGCCCATTATAGCAACTTGCTATAGCATAATCTCCTTTAAAATCATTTCTATAGTATTTATCATTAGCAAATGCTGGATTTGCAGTTAAAAGAGATGCATAAACTGCCTTTTCTCCAAAATCATCTGGTGTAATATCTTCATCATAAAGAATTGTCATATTTGGAGTAACATTATTTAAAGTTGGAAGTAATTCCAAAATGATTTCTCCAGCAACAGTTTTTTCTGGACCAATATTTGCATGACAAAAACTGTCGTTAATTGTTCTATCTAAAGAAACTAAGAACCATTTAATTAACTTTTTAGCTTCTTCTCTATCTGTAATAAATGGATCAAGAAGTTTATCAATCTTACCAATATATACTGGATATCTTGTTACAGAAGGAACATGATGATAAAAAATTAATAAATTATTAATTGCATCAAGTAAAGTTTCTGATTTTTCAAGACGTAAAAATTTACAACCCTCATCCAAAAGTTTTTGATAATTAGGGCAAATGTATCTTGGTGCATAAGGCGCATGACCTTCCCACAAATCGCAAAAACCTCCATTTTCAGAAATTTCAAAAATTCTATCATTTACTGAACTTTCTGGAAAATCATTCAAATTCTCTGCAAGTTTTGCAAGTTGAGAAGTCTTTTGTTCGAAAGTTAAATCCTTCGCCTTAATTATATTCATTGATAATTCTCTTGCTTCTTCTAGTGTTTTTATTTTAGAAATCATAAATACCTCCAATTTTATGTCAAAAAGTCATTTACTATTTACCCATATTATATATTAATAAACCCAAAAATGATACTGTTAATTGTCTTTTTTAAGCAAAAATTTGAAAATTATTGAGAAAAATAACAAATAACTTTATTATCTTTAAGCGGCATATTTTTAAGCTATAAAAACAAAAACGGCTCTGTAGTTTTAATTATTAGTTTTATTGCACCTTTTTATAAAGATACAATTGTATTTTGTATCATTTTCCTTCAATATTATATTATGTATTTATTTTGTTTACAATATCTTCTAATAATTCCTTAAAAAATGCTAACACTGGAATATCATAATTTTTTTCATTCACTATATCAAACGAAAAATTATCACCATTTGAATAACTTAAAAGTTCAAAAATTTCATTTGCTTGGATTTTTCGGTTGTCTTTTTTTATTGTAATTTTTTCATCATCATTAACGCTAATAACAATATCTTTATTTTCATTCATTTCAATTTTTATTTTTTTATCCATATACTTTTAACCTCTTTTCAATAGAATCTTTTCCACCATCCATGTTTTCTGCAATTAGTTCTAATATATTAATGCTATCATCTTCAAATTCCAAACAACCTGAAGTTATATTTATTTTATTATTAGTTTTTTCAACATAAATCACTTGTTCAACATCCTGATTTACCACAAGTAACGGATTATGAGTAACTATAATTACTTGTTTCTTATTTCTTATTGAGTTTAAATACTTTATGAGTTTTTTACTAATATTATTGTTTGAAATATGATCTTCTGGTTGATCTACTAAAAAAATACATTTTTCTTTTTCATTTTCCGTTATATATTTAAAATATGCTAAAGATTGTTCTCCTAAAGTACTTCCCAAAGATTTCCCTTCATTAGCCATATCTACAATATAATTTTTACATTCACACATCTTACCCAAAAATTTGTTTAAGTTGTTACTATAATTAGTTTCTAGCTGATCATACAATGTACAACTAGTTATAGCTGCTACTAAGGTTTCCGCACTTTTTATCGTCTTTAATTTTTCTATGTCAGCATAATTTTGGTTAAACATCTTAGTTAAAAATTCGTCATGTACATCCTTTCCATTATAGTTAGATTCCGAATTAAAACTAAATCCGCAACAAGGTTTTTTGCTACTTCCATCAAATATATTGGGTTTTTGAGGAAATTCTATTTCTTCATTATCTTTCTTTATCGCCTCAATAATATTTGCAATAAAATCAGCTTTACTTGAGCTAAAATCTCTTTGATTTTTTTCTTGAGTTGAAGCTGCTTCTTCTATTTTCAAATTATATGTTGAAAGCTCCGAAGCTATAATATTCTTTAACTTTTCTTCCATTTCTATAATATTATAATTTTTATCTATGTCATCAAATATAGATTTTAATGTCTCAATAGCACTCTTAATTTTAGTTTCATAGGTTTTAAAATACTCTTTACCTAGTATTGTTTCTAATTTATCTATAATACTTGATAAATCCTTTTTAGGTGTATTATGAATATTATCGATACTAGAAAAATCCTTATCACATTCAATTTGAATAAAATAAGTAGCTATATTGTTTGATTCGTTATATTCTAAAGAATTATTTTTTAATCCATTTATTGCTTCTTCTTTTTTTATACTTTTTTTGATGTATGTTAATATATCTTCGGCATATTTTGAATAAGCAGCCAAAAAAGAATCATGTGAAACCGCGAGAAAGTTCTCTTTTGGAAATAGTGTACTATTATCAAACATCTGAACAATTTCTCCTTGTCCAATAAATAATTTTTTTGCTGAATAATTATTTTCACAATGTAGTTGATTAATTTCAACTAGATTTTTTACATGCTTTGGTGTATTAACTTTATTATTCAGAAGTTTTAGCAATGTGGATTTTCCCGAACCATTTTCTCCAATTATTGCATTTATACCATTTACAAGTTTAACTTTATCTTCTCCTATTTTGAATTCTTCAATATAGTTTATATTTTTACTATCTTGTTGATTTATTCTAGTTTCAGGTGATGTAATAGCCATCAATAATCCTTTGAATGTTGGGAGAATTTTAGCACACGAATGGGAGAATTGGTTATTTATATTCGTCTTATCATGGTTTGGGTACTCACTCCAATCATGACAATCGCTCCCCATTACCAAACCAAGATTTACAGGAATATTTCTCAAATTATTTTTTAAAATGCCTTCTACATTCGGTCTTTGAAACTCTAAAGCATTTATATAGCCAGTCATAATTAAATTCTCTGAATCCTTAGTTGACTCACTCAATGAATTATGTTTCCCGTCATGTTTATCTAAACTATTTCTTTGACAGGCAATCAATATCACATCAAGACCAATTTTTTTTAGAATAGATTCGAATGTATCTTTTGTATAATAATCTTCTTTCTTCTCTAGTTTATTTTCATCAATACATTCTTTTATTTTTTTATAGTTATCCTCTTTATTTTTAGCATCAAAAATTGTAATAATATGACATTTCCCCATATCACTCTCTATTTGAACATCAAATTCAACGCCTGCAACTATATTTTTCACATTCTTATACTTACCAGTTTTTATTTCAATATCTAATTTATTATATAATCCAACATTAAATCTGTTATGATCAGTGATAGAAAATAATCCAACTTCATTTTCATCTAACTTTTTTAATAAAACTTCCACATTATCTATGGTAGAATTATCCACAATACCTTCACTCTCTTTATATTTACTCTCAATAGAATGAATATGTAAATCAAATTTCATTTAAATTTCCTCCCTAATTTTTTAACAAACACATTATCGAATAAAAAATAAATATAAAGGTATAAAAAGTCATGTGTTGTAATTTATTACTCCAATTTTAACCCATATATATTTTTATTCTTAAAAGAATTATTTTGTACGAAGTTATTTAACAATAAACGCTTTAAATTCATAAATCAAATAGAATATAAACCCTATTTCGTATTACTTATAATATTTTTAATTATTATAAGTTGATTAAATGTATATAATAAATACATTAAAAATAAGTATTTCATTACATTAATTTTTTTGACTAATAATATCAAAAGTTAATATTTTTTTATTTTCTAAAATTTTATTTAACTTTTCTTCGCTATCTTTTTTTTCTTTGTTTTCCTCAAAATTGTCAAAAAATTCGTATAAGTCTTTATTCATTTCTATTTTTACTTGTATATTTTTATCAATACTAATTATTTTTAAAATAGGATTTTTATTAAAATCATATCTATAATTTTGAATTTCTTTAAAAGCAGCAAAAATCGGTTCATAGTATAACCATATTAATTCTAATTTACTTATATCGAATTCTTTATAACCAATTATTTCAGGATCTTTTAGGTGACATTTCAATTTATTTTTATACGGGTATACAGCACTTACAATACCATTTAAAGGTTTGTTTCCGTTAACCCATTTTAGTGCTCCTACTTGAGATTTTGCATATTTAAATACTCTATTATCCATTCTACTTCTACCTTTTGCCTCAAAAATTGAATAATTATCATCAGTTATATTAAAACCAATGAAATCAGGCTGCTTATTTGTAATACAACTTATACTCTTATATTGTTTTACAATTCCTAAATGTACCAAGTAATCAAATTTAAAAATATTTTTACTAATTAATTTTGTAATAAACATTCCGATATAATACATCAAAAAAACTTTCTCTGTGGAATCTAGATATTTAGCCTTATTCGAAAAGATTAAATAGTCTTTATCATCTGATTCTAAAATTGTATTTAATAGAAATATTTTATAAGCTATTTCATATGATCTTTCTTTAATTGTTTGTTTTAATAAATAAAACCATGGCATCCCACAAGTAATAACAGCATCATACAGCTCATATCCTCTAAATTTTAGTTCTGTAGTGATTATCCCAAAATATTTAAGCTGATCTTTATCACTAAAATCGGAATTTTCTATTAGAATTTTATATTCTTTTGATAAACTTATCAAAAATAAACACCTACCTTTTACTCTTTTTTAAACAATATATAATTTAGATTATCACTTAAGATTTCATGCAATTTAAGCTATAGTTAGTGGGTATTTGAATATTCGTTTTGTATATAATGAATAATGTATTTAGTTATTATAACAAGTCATTTTTAAAATATGTCTATATTAATTATTATCTATAATTTCATCTTCTAATACCATAAGCTTTTCGTGAATTGATGGAAGTTTCCTATAATAGATATCTTCACTCTCTGAAACCGTTCCAGAAAATTCTTCAAAGTTTTCTACTTGTTCCATAACATTTTTAAAAACTTCTGAGCTGTATTGTGGTGGATAACCATTTTTTACTAAACAAATCTTAATTTCTAACTTTAGCTCATTTCGAACATTTTGATTGTTAAGCCAATCAGCAAAAGAAGATTTTGTATCAATTATTTCCTTAACTTTCTGAGCAAGTTCTTTACACTTATCATTTACAATAAATCCGTCAATCTCTTTATCAGTTCCGTATTCAAAATTATACCTATCTCTTAATGCTACTAAAATATCATAAAATGCTTTTTCTTCAAATGATAATCCAATTTTTCGAAAACTATTTCTATCTTCATTCATCTGACTAAGTATTTCTAAAGCTCTTTCAATTGCAGCCTTAATAATATCTTCAGAAGCTTGTTCTTGTGCTAATCCAGCCTCTTCAGAAGTTAGTTTTTTCCTTCTTTCATGATATTCTTCAATTGTTTTTTCTAACATTTCTTGATATGTCTTTGCTGCTAATTTATTTACTTTTCCATATTCTTTAATTTGTTTTCGAAGCATTTTTATCAATAATTCTAACTTTGTAGCAGGTAATTTTACATCAGATAATTTATCTAAATATTCTTCAGAAAAAATATCCTCTTCTTCTCCACTTTCTAGAATACTTTCAACCTGGTTGTATCTCAAAGCTTCTTCAACCATTTTAGCAACTGCTCTATTCATCGATTCAGTATCTACATCAGTAGTTCCACTCATTTTACGAACAAATCCAGAAATAGCCATGAAGCACTGTGCAAGTGCTGATTCTTCTTCGCTAAGATATCCAGATGGTTGACAAATATCATAAGCACTTCTCATTCTTGACACTGTTTTTAAGAAATAAGTCTTAAATGAAACTTTGTCAACACCATTATTAGATTGAATATTCATAGTCTGTGTTGATACAAATACATGTTCAGCAGCTCCTGCAAGCAACTTATATCTCTCTATAGGATCACATTTTGGATTCAAAAATGGTTTTAAATCATAGTCATAAAATAGATTTTTTAGAATTTCCAATTCTTCTCTAAAAATTATTGTTGCTTGTTCAACATCGTCTGAAGTTGGAGCAACAGAAGAATCTCCTCCATAAACCTTGATAGCTTCACGCATATTGTTACGAATTCCAATATAGTCAATAATCATACCAAAATCCTTACCAGGATATTTTCTGTTTACACGACTTATAGTTTGAATCAATAAATGTTTTTTTAGTGGCTTATCATTATATAAATAAGTAAGAGAAGGCACGTCAAATCCAGTAATCCACATATCTACTACTATTGCAATATGAAAATTTGATTTTTCTTGTTTAAATGCAGAGTCTAAATCTGAAGATCTTTTACTATTTTTAACACCTCCTAGATAATTATACATATCTGCTTCATCATTACTTCCAACACTAGATACCATAGCGATAAATGGCATCGGCTTTAATTCTTTTAGTTCCTCATCAGTTATATTCATTCCTTCAGGAGTTTTCTTTTCTTCAAACCATTCGGGATATTTGGTTTTAAACTTCAAAAGCAAGGAATAAGCTATTTTTCTATTTGAACAAACAATCATCGCTTTTTGAACTCTATTGGGGTCTCCTTCACAAGCAGAAACATAATGGTCATGTATATCTGTTGCAAGTCTTTCTAAACGAGAAGGTTCCGCAAGAATAACTTCCATTGAGCTCATTGCTCTTTTACTTGCTTCAACATCATCATAAGTCGCTCCATCATCAGCACATTTTTTATAATAATCTTCAATTTCTTTTGCTTTGTTTTTATCAAGAAGTACTTTTGCAATTCTAGGATGATATTTAATTGATACTGTAATTCCATCCGCAACAGCTTGATCCATTGTATATCTATCAATTTCATCTCCAAAAGTTTGATAAGTTTCAGCAATAGGTGTTCCTGTAAACCCTACAAATGTAGCCTTTGGGAAAGCTTCTTTCAACACTTTAGCATATGGTTTTGAAATCATAGCTTTCATATTCTCATCAATATCTTTACTAAACTGAATCTTTTTAGAATGTTCAATTTGAGTTCTATGAGCTTCATCAGAAAAACAGATAATATTACGTCTTTCACTGATAAGACCTATCTTATCTTCTTCCCTATCACAAAATTTTTGTATAGTACAAATATAAAATCCTCCACTTTGTCTAGCTCCAAGTTCCTCTCTTAAATGAGCTCTATTTTTAACAAAAGAGACTTCCCCAATATTTAAAAATTGAGCACTCTTTGTAAAAAGTCTCACACTTTGTTGTTGAAGCTCATCTCTGTCAACAATAAGAATAATAGTTGGAGAACCCATCTCCGGTATATCTGAACAACGAAGGGCAAGTTGACGAGCTAAAAAAGCCATTGTATATGTTTTACCACAACCAGTTGCTCCAAAGTAAGTACCACCTTTTCCACTTTTAGTAATAACGGAGTTTACTATACTTTGTTTTAAAAGTTTTGTTGCAAAAAACTGTGGATACCTACATACAATTTCAACTTCATCAAAATCATATTCTTTATCTTGAAAATAAATATAGTCTCTAAATATTTCTAAAAATCTTTTAGGAGAATATACACCCTTAATCATAGTTTCTGTTTCTGCAAATGGTAAAGTAGATATTTTATCTCCATCATTAACACGTCTCCAAGAATAGAAATGTTCATAAGGTGTACGAACTGTGCCAAGTCTAGTTTTAACACCATCAGAAATACATGCTAAAGGGCAATAATGCAATAAATGCGGAATATCTCTCCAATATCTTATATTAATCTGTTCCCAAGCATCATAAATTTTCGCATGAGAATCTGAAGGATTTTTTAATTCAATAACACATAATGGCATACCATTAACAAATAACAAAACATCAGGTCTTCTGTTTTCTTTTTGACCACTATTGCTATATTCTACAACAAATTGATTAACAACTCGAAATATATTATTTTCCGGATTTTCAAAATCAATAATAGGTATCTTCTTAGCTGTTTGTCCCTTTGGAGTAAAATGAACACCATCAATCATCCAGCCATAAACCTTATGTAAGGCTGCAAAATCACTCTCCGCTCCAACAAGACGTACATTGTCAAAAATCTTTGAAATTTCATCTTCATCTAGTTCAGGATTTATATTATGCATAGAATCTTTAAAATCATCTTCTATTAAAACATCAGTTTTACTTTTACGACTAATACTATTTCCAGGAGTATAACTCCATTCTTCTGCCTCTAAAAAACCAATAAAGGCATATTCAAATTCTGATTCACAATAATGTCCATTATATTCTTTCAATTTTGCCATAGATTATGCCTCCTTCATTCTTCTTCCTTCTTCTATAGACCCCTTTATAAGTATCGGACAAATATCTTTAAGCTGTGATTTTAGTTTTTCATTTATTTCTTTTCTTTTAAGATAAACTTCATATATTTTAGCAATTGATTTTTGAATATCAACATTAGGAATAGGTATGCAATAATTTGCTAAATTTTCATATGTAAGAAATTCATATGATGTACCCTGAGATGCCCAATATACAAATCTACCAAACTCAGACCTAACTAGCCATAACATTAAATAGTTAGGAATTAAATTACAATTCTCGTTAAATTCAATAACTTCATAAACATTAGAAACAATACAATCAGGACCTGTTCGTAATGCAATTGCAATATTTTCATTGTTTAGCTGAGAACAATATGCTATATGACCTTTTCTAACTATTTTTCTACCATAAAAATTATCATTAGTTCTATGTGGGGTTATAAACTTTTTTTCAATATTAATTCCCTGTTCTAAAATAATTTTCCCTTCAATATTTTTTACATTATAAGGATGAACATAATTCCCAATAGGCTCACACTGATTTTGTCTCCTTAACTCTTCTATATAAGCATCACAAACAAGTTTTAAATCATCCAATCCACGCTCATAATTTTTTTGATTTTCTAGCATGGCAATATAAACATCAACGTATTTTTGTTGAACTGAAATTGGTGGCAATTCAATTTCCATATCACAAAATACGTCCCAATCAAGATTTGAACGAATACTACCATCACTACAAAATGCTCCATATCTATCTTTTTCTTTAGAAAGGAATCTCATAAAAAAATATATAGGATTAACTAACTCAGTTGCCGTTACTGTAAAAGTTGTATAAGCAGGAGAAACTATAACAGGATTATCCCTATTATACATACTAATTCTTATACAATTATCTCGTCCTGTTTGCATACCACTATAAACAAAATATTTTTTTCTTACAACTTTATACTTCTTTTCATCCAACCCTTCAGTATTTGCAAAAGTAATCATAAATTCCTTATTAATGTTGATACCGTAAAAATCCATTATACCTAAATCATTTCTTTCATCTACAACAGAAATTAATTCTCCTATTTTGTATTTAGTCAATGTCATAACCAATCCCCCTAAATGCATCTTCTAACATCTTTTGAGATTCTTTCTCCTGTTTTATGATTTTTTTCATTTCAGATTGAATACGTTTCATTTCTTTTTCATAATCAATCTCTAAATCATGATCGATAAACTCGATATATTTACTTGGTGTTAGTGCCCAACCTTTTGATTCAATTTCTGATATATTTACACTTCTATAAAGTTCTGGTATTTCGTAATTTTTTCCATCTGTACCTTCACATTGCCAATCATGATATATATTGGCAGCTTTTTCTATCTGTTCTGTTGACAAACGAAGTTTCTTTTTGTTTTCACCTTTAACTGTATTTTCTTTCCATTGACGTAAATCCATAAATAATATCTCATTTTCACGATTCCTTAAAGTTCTTCCATGATATTTACCACCTTTTTTATTCTGATTCAAAATCCAAAGAGTTACACTTATATCAGTAGTAATGAATAATTCTCTTGGAAGAACTATAATTGCTTCAACCTTATCATTTTGAATAAGTTTTTTTCTAATTTCTAATGTATCACTATCATTTAGAGCTCCATTAGCAAGAAGAAATCCTGCAACTCCATTGGATGGTTTTAAATGGGAAAGTATATGCAAAATCCATGCATAATTAGCATTACTTTCAGGCGGTACAGCATAATCTGCCCAACGGGAATCGTCCTTTAAATTTTCATCATACCATCCTTTAAGATTAAAAGGAGGATTTGCCATAATATAGTCAAAATATAATCCTTTATGAAGATCGTGGGTAAACGATGAATCACTCATTTCTCCAAGATGATGACTAATTCCTCTAAGTGCTAAGTTCATTTTAGCTAGTCTATATGTTGCCGCTTCTTTTTCTTGTCCATATACATTTATGCTTGAAATATTTCCTTGTTTAGATTTAACTATTTCTGCACTTTGAATAAACATCCCACCGGAACCACAAGCCGGATCATATAAAGTTCCGTCATATGGTTCAATCATAGTAGCAATAAGTTGAACAACATCATGTGGAGTATAAAACTCTCCATCTTCTTTTGTAGCATTTACTGCAAATTCTTTAAGAAAATACTCATATACATAACCTATAAGGTCTTTTTCTTCTCCAAAAGCCTTATGACTAATTTTATTTACTTCATCAACAAGTTTCTTAATATCATTTGCTCCAAGATTACGAGCAGTAAATGTACCTTCTATAAAGCAACCTTTTAATTCTTTTGATTCTGTTGCAATACTACGAAGAGCATTATCAAGTGCAACATTGAGTTCTGGAGCAGTTGTATTAATAATAGTTGACCATCTCGCTTCAGGTTGTAGGTTATATGTTCCATCTACAAAAGTAGCATCTTCAAAAAATGCTGCTCTTATATTTTCATCATCAGGATCAAGTCCCTTTTCAATTAAAATTCTACGAAGATTTTCAATACCATTTTCATATTTTTCTCCAATAAATCTTAGAAAAACAAGAGTAAGCATCATATCTCTTTTTTCAAAAAATGACCCCGAATTACGAGCAGCACGCAGAATATCTCTACAATTAAATAGAATATTATCTAAGTTTAATCCTTTTTCAGCATTTTTCTTCTTAGCCATTATATTAGTCATCCTCCCCAGTATTATTCCATTCTTTTTCTAATGGTTTAAAATCAATGTTTTGATCTTCACAAAACTCTTTAATTTTTTTCATAGCTGACATATTTGGTTTACTCTTTCCACCTTCCCAACGGTTGACGGATGAAAATGAGACACCAATTTCTCGTCCAAATGCTTCTTGTGATAAAAAGCACCTCTGACGAATTTTCTTTATTTCTTCTGAATAAGTCATAATATTTCATCTCCTATTTTATATGTCATTAATATAGCATTATTATAGCATAAAAAGGGAAAAAAGAGAATGATTATTTTACATTTAAGAAAGTTAAATTATCTGTGAGATCTCTCCACTTCGTTTCGCTTTGCTCAACTACGGTCGAGATGACGTATTAGGAGCTTTACTTATCAAAGTAATTTGACGTGAAATATTTAGTTTCTATATATTTTTTAACTTTTAGAAACTTAATGCTCTTAACGTCACGCTATTAAACGAAGTTTTCTACCTTTTACGTCATCTCGAGCGTAGTTAATCTAGCCCTAACTTTGTTTACTTGTAAACAAAAGTAGGTCTGACGGGATCGTTGTATCTTTTGATACAACGACTCTGGAGATCTCATAAAATTATTATTTTCCATAAAAAAACGACCATGCAGTCGTTTTAATTTATTTTAAAAATTGAACTTTATAGTTCTAGTTCTATCCCTTTTTTTCTTAAGTTTTCTATACATTCAATCAAATATTCATTATTGTGTTCTTTGTAAATTGGAGTATCTGTAATTATTTCTTCAATATTATTATAACTTTCTGCTTTCTTTCCTCTATAATTTTTATCTTTCCATTCTGAGGAAACATTATATCCTCTTTTTTCCATTTCATCCATTACTAATGAATGATACATAAATAAATAATACGGAGAATATAAGAATACATAATCTACAGTTTTATGTTTTTTTCCCCATCCATTACCTCTAAGTGCACAACATTCTCTGTGTTGACCAAGAAGCTGATTTTTAGGCAATAATGGTATAATTTTTTCATGCCAAAGTCTCATGTTGTCCTCCAGTTAATAAAGTCGATTCTTGCAAATATTTATTAGGATATTTATTTAGCAAATAATTGATATATTCAATTACATCTTTTTGATTGTTTTTACCTATCATATATTCTTCTAATATATTAAATAGTTCTTGTTTTTCAATCTCACTTGATTGCTTTTTGAAATATCCCCATACATGAAGAATGGCATTTCTAAAATCTTTTTTACTTTCTTTTATTCCTCTAGTTTTTTCTATTTTTTCATTTAGAACAAAAATATCTACTTCTTTTTCTTTCAAATACTCTCTTATCTCTAGATATGCTTTATGAGATTTGCTTAATACATAATATTTATTTTTTGCCCATAGATTTTCACATTCTTTTTTTATATTTTTACAACTCATATTAGCACCCTCTTTCAAGAAATTCATATATTTAATATAAATACTTCTTATAAAAATTCAAAAAAGATTTTAAATTATATATTTTTATTATACCACAAATAAACTGCTTAATTTTTGAATAATATTATTTATATATTACAAGTAAACAAAAACAGGTCAGACACAAAGATTATTCAAATCTTTGATTTGAGTGCAATCGACTGTGAAGATTTACAAAAGCTACTTTAGTATGAAATTTTTCTAACTTATGTATCTTTGATACATTCACTTTTGTTTAATATTAAAAAAATGTGAGATCTCTCCACTACGTTTCACTTCGGTCGAGATGACGTGTAGGGAAATTTTCTTTGCAAAATGCTATGACGTGAATTATTTTATTTTTTCATTTTTATTTATTACACCTACTTTTGTTTTCTTGTAAACAAGCAAAGTTAGGACTAGATTCACTACGGTCGAGATGGCGTATAAAGAATAATACTTCGTTTTATGGCTTAACGTGAACAGTAAATAGTCTTAATAGATAAAAATTGTTCTGAAAATAAATAAAATTATACTTTATAAAAATAAAAAAACGACCATATGGTCGTTTTTATCTATCTTAAAAATTTAAAATTTTATTCCAAAGTTAAAAGCAATGCCATTTTGAAATTCTTTACAGCTTTTACATAATGTCTTCCAGCTTTTGCAAAATGGAAGCATTCTCCGGCTTTGATTACATGGTCTGTTCCTTCATATCCGATTATTCCTTCACCATCTAATGCAAATACAATTGCTTCACCTGGTGCTGAATGTTCTGATAATCCTGTTCCTGCATCGAATGCCATTAATACAAATTTCATTTGATCATTATGAACAACGTCCATATTAACTATTTTACCTTCTTGGTATTCTAATAATTCTCCTAATTTAAAAACTTCACCTGGTTTTACAGCTTTATTCATAAAGTCCTCCTTTTTTATTGCTATTTCTGTAAATATTGCTCCCGATTTTGTTCTAATTCCAACTGGAATTTCAATCGGTGTAAAAATACTATCACCTTGTTTTAGTATTTTTGTTTTTTCTGAAAATCCATATGCTTCAATCTCTCCTTCTGCTACAATCAATAGTTTGTAGTATGGGAATAATTCTGCACTTATATCAGTATCTTCTGCCATTGAAAAATATGCTATATAATTTTCTCCGCCATATACTTCTTTAGATACAGTACATCCTTCAAGCGCTTTATTATCTTCGGCTATGGAATATACTTTTCCAACCTTTTCTTTCAAATCGCACCTCCTTTAATATTGAAAACAATATGTATTTGAAGAATATATACCCTATTAAATACATTAATAACAGTTATATTTTAATAATTTTTTATACAAATAAAGGTCAATAATTTCTCATTGACCTTTGTCATAATTCTATTTAATTAATACTATTCATCTTCTTCAACCAATCCTGAAAGTTTTGTAACTCTTAGAGAAATTGGAAGTGCTGCAGCAGAATTTCTTGTTACAAAAGCTGTAAGCATTGGTTCTTTGATTTTCATTAACATTTTGAAAGGATTAAACCAGCAATAAATGCAATAAAAACTTGAAGCACAAGATTTTTTTACTGATTTTTAACCTCCTTATAATCATTTGTTTCATTTTTTACACGAGTTTTTAAAACATAAAGTTTTTTTATATAAATTAGCTTTATTTATGCAATAATTGTATATTTTTTGATTTGTAATTTATATTTCTTATAAAATATCATATAAACAATTGTTTTATCAGTTGTTTTTAGCTGATTATCCCTTTAAATTCTTTTGCAAAAAAAATAATAAATTAATATAAATTAAAAATTTTTTTTTAAAAATGGCTCTTTTGCTATTTATTTTTTTCCTTTTTTATATTATAATAATGTAGTATTAGATTAATAAGGAGGGACATTATGGAAAGTAGATTAGTTACACTTTTAAGAAAAGTTTTAATTGAAAAAAACTTTGATTTAAAACTAGATAAAAGATTATATTCAGAATTCACTGTACTTAAGGTAAAGAAAAAGACTGTTATAATCAAAGAAAATGATAAATTGGATTATTTATATTTATTAGTTAGAGGAAGTGCCAATGTTGTTCACTTCACTCCAGTTGGGGAACTAATAGTATTTAATCATATAACTAATACTTCTATTTTTGGATTGCTTGAGTTTATGGACAATAAACACGACTTCTATAAAAGTGTTGCATTCTTTAAAGATACAAGGCTTATTAGAATTCCAGTAGAAAGATTTGAAAAGGAAGCTGAAAGCATTGAACTATTAAAAATTTACAATCAATTTTTATTAGATTTCGCAAAACATTCAATAGCTACATTTGATTTAACTAAAAACTACGGAAGAAAGAAAAACTTAATTGAATTCTTCTTATCAAAATGTGTTGATGTAGAATTCCCTGTTAAGATTTCACTAACAAAAAAAGTTATTTCAGACTATTTGAGAATTAACGAAAGAACAATGTATAGATATTTAAATGAATTGATAGATAGAAATTGCATTTCAAGAAAAACTGGTAAAATTATTATTTCAAAAGAAAATTACGATAATTTACTAGAATACTCAAAGGAAAAAGGCGTAGATAACGAATAATGATAGATATTAATAACCAATCTATAGAAAATTCAGAAGTTACAACAAAAAGATTTAATGTAAAATCTTTTATAATTGTTTTAAATTATTTTTTAACTCCAATTTTGTTTTTTATAATAGTAGGTTTATTATTTAGATTTACTCTGATTGACGAAATTATATTCGATTTACAAATAGTAAAGAACTTTTTTGTAAATAATCCATCTCTTGTAGAAAATGATGAAGTATTTACCAAATTTGTATCTAGTATACTAGGTTCTATCGCTACTATTTTAACTTTTGTAATTGCACTGTTAATATACAAAGATCGAAAAGATAGTATTTCTATTAAAAAAACTGAGTTTTCCGTTGCAAAACTAATTTTAATAGGTGTTGGTCTTGGAATAATTATGATTTTATGGAATTTTGTAATTTCATATGTATATTCAATTATTGGATTGGATTTTAGAAGTGGAAATACTGAAAGCATAGCAGAATCATTAAAACATAACAAGTTATTGATTTTTAATCTACTAGTATCCGCTCCAATCGGAGAAGAAATTGCTTTTAAATATGGTATATTTACATTTCTGCATGAAATTTTTCAAAACAAAGGAAAGCTGTTAAAAATATTTTTACCAGCATTTGTGTCAGCCTTTGTATTTGGTATTATTCATGATGGATTATATCTAGTACCATTGTATTTTGTTCCAAGTTTTATTGGATGTTTAATTTACAAAAAAACAAAATCTTTATTCCCATGTGTATTAGGACATTTTATAAATAATTTAATAGCATTTTTAGCTATGTTATACAATTAAAAAGCTATTGAAGTTTTACTTCAATAGCCTTTTTATTGTGAAACAACATATTAGATGTTTTTCTTTTTAAGGAAATATTAAATTATATTTTTTATTTTCTACTTAATTTTTAAAAAATATTTGTAATTAGTTTTTTCTTTTTTTATCAAATACCTTATCTAAACTTATAAAAAATAAAATAAAATCAAACAATATTCCTATCAAGGACTTAAAAACCATATCTCCATTCAATAGATTTTTCATATCTATCAAAAAGAAGCTAAATACTGACAATATAATCCCGCATAAATACAATGCTTTATGTTTTAAAATTTTTCTTATCATTATTTTACAACTTTCGAATTCACTTCTTCTAAAATCATTTCAAGGAATGCATCAGCTTTCATTGAGCCTTTATCTCCCTCTCCACGTTTTCTAACTGAAACAGTTCTTTCGTTTACTTCATTTTCACCAACGATTAAACTATATGGAATTTTAGCAAGTTGTGCTTCTCTGATTTTTAATCCAATTTTTTCTGCTCTATCATCAACTGCTACTCTTATGTCTTTTTTAGCAAATTCTTTTTGTAATTCATAAGCATAGTCGTTGAATTTATCAGAAATTGGTAGAATCTTAACTTGTTCTGGCGCTAACCAAGTTGGGAATGCTCCTTTGTATTCTTCAATTAGGTAAGCTACGAATCTTTCCATTGTAGAAACAATACCTCTGTGAATTACAACTGGTCTATGAGTATTCTTTCCATCTTCTCCAACATAAGTTAAATCAAATCTTTGTGGTAATAAGAAGTCAAGTTGAATTGTAGAAAGAGTTTCCTCTAAACCAATTGCAGTCTTAACTTGAACATCAAGTTTTGGACCATAGAATGCAGCTTCTCCTTTTGCTTCAAAGTATTCATAACCTAAGTCATCCATTGCACTCTTAAGCATTGCTTCAGCATTATTCCACATTTCATCGTCATCAAAGTATTTTTCTTTATTTTCAGGATCTCTGTAACTTAATCTGAATCTAAAATTCTTGATGTCAAAATCTTCATAAACTGATTTCATTAAATTTACTACTCTTGTAAATTCATCTTTAATTTGGTCAGGACGAACAAAGATATGCGCATCATTTAAAGTCATTTCTCTAACTCTTTGCAAACCTGAAAGTGTTCCACTCATTTCATAACGGTGCATCATTCCTAGTTCAGCAATTCTAATAGGGAATTCTTTATAACTATGAACATCATTATTGTAAATTTCCATATGATGTGGACAGTTCATTGGTCTTAAAACTAATAATTCTCCATTACCTAAGTCCATTGGTGGGAACATACTATCTTGATAGTGATCCCAGTGACCTGAAGTTTTATAAAGATCAACATTTGCTAAAATTGGAGTATAAACATGTTCATATCCACATTCAATTTCTTTATCAACTATATATCTTTCAATTACACGTCTAATTGTAGATCCTTTTGGTAACCAGAAAGGAAGACCAGCTCCTACATTTTGGCTAATCATAAAAATTCCTAACTCTTTACCAATCTTTCTGTGGTCTCTTTGTTTAGCATCTTCTAAGAATTCTAAATATTCATCCAAATCTTTTTTCTTTTCAAAAGTTATACCATAAATTCTTTGAAGCATTTTATTTTTTTCGCTACCTCTCCAGTATGCACCGGCAATGCTTAAAAGTTTAACAGCTTTTATTTTCTTAACATCAACAAGATGAGGTCCTCTACAAAGGTCTGTAAAATCTCCTAATTCATAGAAAGAAAGTTCAGCATCTTTATCAAAACCTTCGATTAGATCAATTTTATAATCTTGTCCTTTTTCAGCAAAATATTTTAAGGCAAAGTCTCTATCAACTTCTTTTCTATCAACAGAATAACCTTCCTTAAATATTTTCATCATTTCTTTTTCGATTTTTTCTAAATCTTCTGGTGTAAATTTGTGTTCTGAATCTAAATCATAGTAAAATCCGTTGTCTATTGCAGGTCCAATTCCAAATTTTGTATCTGGAAATAGTCTTTGAATAGCAAGAGCCATAACGTGACTTGATGTATGCCAGAAAATTTCTTTTCCTTCTTTATCTTCAAACTTTACAAATTTAATGGCACAATCTTCTTTTAATGTTTCACTTAAACCTTTTATAACACCATTAACAACAGCACCAATAACATTTCTAGCAAAACCTTCAGAAATGCTAATTGCAACATCTAAAATTTTTACACCTTTTTCAAATTCATGAACAGACCCATCCGGGAATGTAACTTTAATCATCTCCATAATTTCCTCCTTCTTAGACTACATGCTTACTTTGTTCTTTCATGTATCTTTTTTCAAAATAAAAAAAGAGTCCCATCCCTACAAAACTGTAGGGACGATGACTCGTGGTTCCACCCTAATTACTTCTT
>ERZ772956.737-NODE-737-length-23467-cov-11.093755_pt1 | contig 23467 bp, 13 predicted proteins | sample MGYA00580683_ERZ772956 | MGnify/ENA primary metagenome ERZ772956 (study PRJEB29015, sample SAMEA2738077) | human oral metagenome | biome: human oral; feature: human-associated habitat; material: saliva | place: China | collected 2212 ... | reverse complement strand
AACAATTCACTTATCAGGAAGTATGATAACTTTAACAAGTTGTATTATGGGAGTTCTATTATTGAATGGTATGCCACATTCATTTTCAATAATGTTCCCATTCTTATGTATGCTTGGAATAGCTATGGTTGCTGCACCAGGAGCACCTGGAGGAGCAGTTATGAGTGCTTTACCTTTCCTATTCTTAATAGGTATAGATGCACAAGGACCTTTAGGTTCATTATTAATAGCTTTATATATTACTCAAGATAGTTTTGGAACTGCAATAAATGTTTCAGGAGATAATGCTATAGCTATCTATGTTGATGAGTTCTATAAGAAGTATATTAAAAAAGCAGCATAAAAAATAATATAACGATAGAGACAGTTGTAAATTTTACAACTGTCTTTTTTATAAAAAAATTTTCTTTGAGAGATTTTTATGATTTTTAGTTATATATGACGATTATTTGCCAGCCTATAATGGTTCTAGAGCTCCACAAAGGCTCTTTCACCATTATAGGACGTCGCAATAATCTTATTGAAAATTATTGCTTATTTACTCAAAGAAAATTTCTAATAATTAATTTCATATTTCCCTCTTTTTTATTTTAGAAAAAAATAAAATTTGCTATAATTTTGCTATAATATAGTAAAGAAAGTTAATAGTAAATATAGAAAGGATAAGTATATGGAAAAAGGATATGTTCAAATATATACAGGAAATGGAAAGGGAAAAACAACTGCTGCTCTTGGACTTATTACAAGAGCTGTAGGAAATAACTTCAAGATTTTCTTCTGTCAGTTTTTAAAAGGAAGAGATTATGGAGAACTACATACATTAAAAAAATTTGAAACTGTTGTTCATGAAAGATATGGAAGAGGAGTGTTCATAAGAAGTAAGGAGTTTGTTACTGATGAAGATAAAAAACTTATGAGAGAAGGATATGAAAGTTTGAAAAATGCACTTTTAAGTAAAAAATATGATATAGTTATAGCAGATGAAATCTTAGGGACATTAAGATATGATCTAATTTCTGTAGATGAGATTAAATTTTTAATTGAAAATAAACCTGAGACAACAGAACTTGTTTTAACAGGAAGAAATGCTCCAGACGAGCTTATTGAATTAGCAGATTTAGTGACTGAAATGAGAGAAGTAAAACACTATTTTCAAAAAGGTGTTATGGCAAGAAAGGGAATAGAAAAATAAAGGAACAAAAAAATAACATAAAAAATTAATTTAGCTATTGATATCAATAGCTAAATTTTTTTTAAGGGAACAAAAAGAGATTTTAAACTGTTCCTTGAAAGAAAGTCAAAAAAAGAGTATTCTTGTGTTATCAAAAGATTAAGGGGGAATAAAAATGGGAAAATTATCAAAAACTTTAACAATTTTAGGTGGAGCTGTTTTAGCGGGGGTAGCATATAGTTTGTGGAAAGATAAACAAGATTTAGAAGAAGAGAATGATGAGCTATATGATGAGATAGCAAATTTAAAAAAGAAAAATATGGAGCAAGATTTAGAAGAGAACATAATAACAGAGACAAATGAAAATTCAGAAGATATTGTGTTATAAAAAATAAGAAGTTGTTGTTTAGCTATAAGCATATGAGGGGAACAACAACTTTTTTATTAAATGCTAAAAATATTTTTTGTTTTTTTAGATAAGAGAAAAGAAAAAAAGTTTTTTCATAAAAAAATCATTCTGTAAAAATACAGATAAAAATATAATAATAATTTAAAAAAATAACAAAACTATTGAAAAAATAAGAGAAATATACTAAAATAGAATAAAAAATCAGTTAAATATTGAGGGGTATTTAATATGAAGAAAGTTAGAATAACAGTTTCAGACTTTATGTTTGAAATTTTAAAAGGGGATTCTGAGTATTTCAAAGTACCTGTAGGTAAAATTGGGAATACTCTTTTTAAATACTATATAGATAAAAATCTAAGTAAAATCAAATTAGAAGAATCAAGTGGAAAAAAAGTCCAATTTAACTTATCTAAAGAAAATGAGGACATATTTTTTGATATCCTAAGAGAAAAGCAAGCTGAAACAGAAGCTGAACTTATGAGGGATATATTTTTTACGTACATCAATAATTTAAGATTTAAAAGAGAAGAAATAATATTCAATGATACATTTAAACAAATTCGAGAAGCAATCAAAAACAGTAAGAAAATAGGAATAAAATACCACTCAACAGCAAGAATAGTAAATCCATATTTTATAGAGCTATCCTCTAAAGAGAATAGGTCTTATTTGTTTTGCTATTGTGAAAAAAATCAGGATTTTAGAAATTATAGGATTTCTGATATTGAAAATATATGGAATTTACAAAACGAAATTTATGTAAAAGATAAAGATTATATAGAAGCAATTAGGAAAAATTTTGATCCTTTTTTATCCTATGGAAATGAAGTAAAGGTAAGAATGACAGAAGAAGGAAAAGCCTTATATGAAAGAGTTAATCAAAATAGACCTAAGCTCTTAAAAGAGGAGGGGGATATATATACTTTTGAATGCAGTGATAAGCTAGCAAAGGTATATTTTGCACAGTTTTATGATGAGATTGAAATAATTGAACCAGAAAGCTTGAGGGAGAGCTTTAAGGAAAATTTTAAAAGAACTTATGAGATGTATAAATAGGGAGGGAAAGTAATGGAATACGAAGTAATTGAAAAAGAAGAAAGATTACAATTTTTGGAGGAGATGTTTGAAAGTACTGAATTAAAGGTTACTGAAAGTTATAACTATCCTACTATAAAGGAAGATTTAAGTAATGTTGTTCTATATCATATTAAAGAAGTAACTTTTGAAGGAGAAGAAAAAAGTCCTAGAAGAGAAGCCTTTGAAAATGTTATAGGAATGATACAAAATGAAGGGGTAAATTTTATATATTTGATTTTAGGAAATAAAAAGGGAGTTTCATTCTATTTTGGTTTAGTTAAAGAAAGTAAATATAATGGGGAATTACCTATGCCTATAGATGAAATGGGTAATAATCTTTTAAAATCTGCTATTAGAGGAAATTTTAGGGGAAGTAAGATAGAAGAAGTTAGTCCAGAAGAAATGGTCGAAATCTTTGATAGAATGCAAACTAATAGTAATAATAGAAATGCTAGAAAATATGCTAGTGTAGTAGGTACTCCTGGAATAAATGAAAGCGAAGATAAAAAAAGCTTCCAAGGTGTAGATAGACTTGTTGATGTTATGCAGGGAGATGATTTTGGACTTTGTATTTTAGCAAAACCTCTTTCTAAAAGAGCCATAAAAAAAATAGAAGATGATTTATATCAAATATATAATAGTCTGAGTACTTTTTCTAAGATCAGTTTACAAGAAGGTGAAAATCAAAGTAAAGGAACAAGTATTTCAAAGGGAACTAGTGACTCTGTAAGTTATGGTGAAAATACAACAAAGGGAACTAACTACTCAAAAACTAGTGGGACAAGTGAAAATACTGGAACAAGTGAAAGTAAAACTGCTGGTTCAACAAAGGGAACTAATTACAGTGAATCTCAAACAGAAGGAAAAAATTGGGGAAAATCAGAAGGGAAAAATGAGGGAACTTCTAAAACAAAAGGAACTAACACAGGAACATCATCAGGAAGTAGTTCAAATTCTAGTAATTCAGGAACCAGTAATAGTGCTACAGAAAATTGGGGAACTAGTAGTTCTGAAAATGTAGGAACATCATCTAGTAAAGGAACTAACACAGGATATAGTAATTCTGAAAATATGAGTAAAACAAAAGGAACTAATACTTCAACAGGAACTAGCCAATCAAAAACAGCTGGAACTAGTGAGACAACAGGAACTAATAGTTCAACAACAAAGGGAACTAATAATTCTGCTAGTGAAAGTTCAACTACTGGAAGTTCTCAAAATGTTAGTAAGGATATAATTAATAAAAAAGCAGCAGATTATGTGAAGTATATTGATGAGATGCTATTACCTATAATTGATTATGGAAAGAGTAAGGGGCTATATTTAACTACAACTTTTATTTTTGCTGATAATAACAGTCAATTAGAAAAATTAGGAAATACAATAAAATCTTTGTATTCAGGGAAAAAAGGGAATAAGAATCCACTAGAGTTTAAGATTTTAGAAAATAATGATAAAAAAATAGAATATTTTAAAAATTTCCAAATTCCAGAATGTGTTTCTTATGATGATGAAAATGCTTTAACATTAAAATCACATTTTGTTGAAAATGATGAAGTAAGTTTAGGAAATTGGTATTCACCTAATGAATTAGGACTTATAGCAGGACTACCTGAAAAAGAAGTTGTAGGACTTGCACTTAATGAAGAAGTTGAATTTGGACTTAATGCAAAAACTCCTGATAAAGATGGAGAAATAATCTCTTTAGGAAATTTAGTTCAAAGTGGAAATGAAATTGATACAAAGGTATATCTTGAAAAATCTGCTTTAAATAAACATATATTTATAACAGGGGTAACAGGAACTGGTAAAACAACAACTTGTCAAAAACTTTTACTTGAAAGTGAATTACCATTTTTAGTTATAGAGCCTGCTAAGACAGAGTATAGAATACTAATGAATAATCCAAAAACTGAAGATATATTAATATTTACTTTGGGAAATGATAAAGTAGCACCATTTAGGTTAAATCCTTTTGAATTTTTTGAAGGAGAAAGTATAACTTCAAGAGTGGATATGTTAAAAGCAGCTATGGAAGCTTCTTTTGATATGGAAGCAGCTATACCTCAAATTATAGAATCTGCAATGTATTCTTGTTATGAAGATTATGGTTGGAATATAGATACAGATGAAAATGAAAAATTTGATAATCCTTATGATGAAGGGGTTTATTCATTCCCTACTTTAGAAGATTTGTTAAATAAAGTAGAAACAGAAGTAACAAAACATAATTTTGATGACAGATTGAAAAAGGACTATATAGGTTCAATAACTGCAAGATTACAAGGGCTTTTAGTTGGTTCAAAAGGACAAATGTTAAATTCAAGAAGAAGTATAGACTTTAGAGAATTAATAGAAAAAAAAGTTGTTCTTGAAATAGAAGGTATAAAAAATGGAACTGAAAAATCATTGGTTATGGGATTTATCTTAACTAATCTTTGTGAAGCATTAAGAGCAAAATATAATAAAGATAAGCATTTTAAACATATTACATTGATTGAAGAAGCACATAGATTATTATCTAAATACACACCTGGAGATAGTTTGAATAAGAAAAATAGTGTTGAAACATTTGCAGATATGCTGGCAGAAGTTAGAAAATATGGAGAATCTTTAATTATAGCAGATCAAATACCAAATAAGATGACTCCAGAAGTTCTAAAGAATACTAATACTAAGATAGTTCATAAAATATTTGCAGAAGATGACAAAGAAGCTATTGGAAATACAATATCTTTATCAAAGGAACAAAAGGATTTCTTATCTAGTTTACCAACAGGAAGAGCAATAGTATTCAGTCAAAGTTGGACTAAGGCAATACAAGTACAAATAGAACAAATGACTGATACAACTTCGGATGAAATCATTGATGAAGATAGATTAAGAAATAGAGTGGAAGATTTCTATATAGAAAACTATAAAAAAGGAATTTTTATTGGTACAAAATATGAAAAGATAACTAGAGAACAATTCAGAGAATGTAGAGAATTTTCTACAAATAAAAAAGTTGTAAAAATATTTAAAGAATTTTTTGAAGAAAATATAAATTCATTTAGTGAATTTGAAGAGATTTTTGAGAATCTTATTAAATTATTGAAAGATAGTAAATTTTGGCAAGATATAGAAAAAATCTTAATAAAAGATGAAAAGTCAATTGAAAATATTGAAAATGTAAAAAATGAATTTAAAAAATACTATGAAATTTTTTTAGATAATTTATCAAATATAATCTATTTAAAATATTATGATTATTTGAGTGAAAATGAAAAAGTTATAAAAAAAGAAATAAAAGAAAATATTTTAAAAATGTTTAATAATGGAAATTTTACTTTTGAAGGGGTAGATAGAGCTCCTTTAAAAAATCGTATTCAAAAATAATAAAATTTAAGGAGGAATAGTTATGGGATTTTGGGGAGCAGTTTGTGGATTTGTAAGTGGAGTTTGTGGAGCAATAGGAGGAGCAATAGGAGGAGCATTAGGAATTGCAGCAACAGCAATAGCTGGTTTAGTTGGAAGTCCAGTTTTTGGAGCTGTAGTTGGTTTGATTTCCTTAGTTTCAACTGTCATAGGATTAACAAAGAAAGATGAAAAACAAGAAGAGTTAGGAGCAAAGGCATCTTTAACTGATAAGAAACCACAAGATTTCGATTCTTATCAAGCATATATTGACCATTTAAGTAATGATGTAAAATTAACACCAGAAATAAAAGATAGATTAAAAAATGATGAAAGCTATCTAAATGAGTGTAAGTCTATGGGAGCCTCATTACAATGGTATGGTTTAAATGAAAAAATGGGAATTAATATGGATATAGCAAGTCTTGTGAAATTAGTTGAAGCTGGAGTTGAAAAACCTGAACAATTTCAAGCTATTGCTAATACTTTTAAATCAAAAGAAGTTGAACCCAAGATAAGTGATGCAATAGAATGTAAATTACCAATGAAAGAAAGAAAAGAGGTTATGGATACATTAAAAGAAAGTGTGGATAAAGTTGAAGGTTCAAAAGAAATTTGGGAAAAGTTAGATAAAATGCTTGATGAAATGTAAAGGGAGAGAAAATAAATGATTATGGATGAAAGTACTATGAAAGGATTATCAGGAGTTTTAGATAAGATTTTAAAAATCTTATCTAAAATAACACCTGAATTAATAAAAGAGGTGACAAGCTTAATTTCTAGTGTTGCAGAATTACTAGGATTAAAAGATGAGGATGACAGTAGTGAAGAATTGGGACTAAAGTCTGAAATAGCCGACAAAGGATTAGAAGATTTTGATTCGAGAGAGGAATATATAAATTATTTAAAAGATGATGTTGAACTTGATGAATATGATAGAGAAAAATTAAATAATGATAGTTTAAAAGAAAAATATAGTGCTAAAGGTCTAGATATAGAAATGGGTGCTATAAATGAAAAAATAGGAGTAAAATTAGGTTTAGAAGACTATGTTATGATGGCAAAAGCAGGAATAAATAAAGTTCAAGATTTTATGACTATTGTAGACACTTTTAAAGAAAAAGGAGTAGAACCTCTAATAAATGAAGCAATAGAAAGACTTATTCCAATGAAAGAAGGAGCAACTGTTATAGATACCTTAAAAGAAGGTGTTAATAAAATAGAAAATGCCAAAGCAATTTGGGATAAATTTAATGATATGCTTGAAAATTTTTAAGTTGGAGGAAGATTATGGGATTTTGGGGAGCTATTTGTGGAGCAATTGGAGGAATTAGCAGTAAAATAGGTGGAGCAATAGAAAGAACTAATGATACAAATGTAAAGAAAGAAGAAACAGAATTTGAAAAAACTCAAAAATATATAAAAGAAGTAGAAAAAAAACTAGAAAAGGAAAAATATTTAAATCCTGAGAGTAAGTTAAAAAATATTGACTTAGATGATGGGGAGAAAAATTTAAATTGGCAAGATTTAAGAAGTAAACAAAGTATTAAAGAAGATTTAGCTGAAGAAAAAGAAGAAGATAAATGGAAAAAATTAGATAAGATATTGGAGGATATTTAAAATGAAAGTACATAGATATTTTTTCTGGATAGAAGATAATTTTATTGAAATATATAAGAATGGAAACCTTGAAAAGTATGAAGGAGAAGAAAGATTATATGTTGATAAATTTGAAACTTTTTGGGAAAAATGGAAAAAGAATTCTAAAATAATAGCCTCTCGTGATGCAATAGATTTCACTTTTCTTATAGACAAAAAAGTTAATAAAGATGATTTATTAAAAGGATTAGATAACTATAAGAAAGAAACTGAAATAAATTTTTCTTCTGAAGATTTAAAAAAGCTTTTAGATATTAAAGATTTTAAAATAATTGTTTTTGAATTTAATAATCAAAAGAAAGTTATAACCAAAACAAAAGGAAGATATGTGGAAAGTGAATTTGAAGAAAATTTACCAGAAATATTTTTATTTGGAGATAATATAGATGAAGATATCTTAAATAACTTAGCTAATCAGAGAGTAGAAGAAAAGAAAAATAAAACTGAAGCAGGACAATTAGATAAAATTTTTGGTAGCCAATGGAATAATAGAAAATAATAATTGAATAGACTGTCTTTAGACAGTCTATTTTATAGGAGGGAAATAAAATATGCCTAATAATGTGACAACAGAAAATATAACAAAAAAAGATCTTATAGATAATATAAAAAAAACTAAAAACCTTACAGATGAATTAAATCAAACTAAAAATAAATTAGATCAAACAATAAAATTTTTAAATAATATAGGAGCTTTTATTGATAGTAGAATAAAAAATTATATGGAAACTTTAAATAGTAATAATTCTAATGAAAAATCTCAAACTGAAGCAGTTGAACCAAAGAAAACTGGAAACAATGAATTAAAAGAAAAAGAAGATGTGAAAGAAAGTAAATTGGATATTTCAAAATTTATAGAAGTCTTTTCACAAGAGTTTGACTTTATTAATAAGAATGAATTTAATGATGAAATGGAGAATGATGAAATTATGGGAAAAATAATAGAATTAATAAAAAAAATGCTAGGTATTAAAGATAATGAAATAAATGAAAAGAAAAAAGAGATAGCAAAATTGAATACAAAAAAAGATGAATTAGAAAATAATATAAAAACTTTAAATTCTAATATAATAAAAAAAGAAAACCAAAATAAATTATTAGAAGAGGAGAAAGTTGGACTTGAAAAAAATATAGGAAATCTTAATCATAAAGTTACAGAACTTGAAACTTCAAAAAATAATTTAGAAAAAGATATAAGAAAATTGAATAATACAAAGAATGAAATAGAGAGTAATTTAAGCATTGAAAAAGGTAATGTTACAAGATTGGAAGGAATAGAAAGAACTTTAACTGCTGAAAAAACTAAATTAGAAAAAGAAAAAAAAGAATTAGAAGAAAAAGATAAAGAAAATTCTGAAAAAATGAAAATATTTATGACAAAATATGAAGAAAAAGAAAAGGAACTTAAATCAGTAGGAGATTTATTAGAAGCTAGAAAACTTTATGATAAATATTTATCAATGGAAACAAGAATTTTATCTAAGTTAGATAACGTATTAATACAAAGAGATTTTGAAAGTTTCATCTCATCAGGCTATACTCTTTCTTCATTGGATAATGTTTGGGATATAGTAAAAATAGAATATAAAAATATTTCAAATGAAGATAAAGAAATATTAAAAGAAGTATTTTCTTTCTTTTTAAATCAGATAAATAAGAGATTCAAAGAGGCAAAATATGGTTTAGTACAAGTAGAAGTAGGAGAAGACTTTGATGCAGTAAATCAAGTAGATTTAAGCCAAAATAGTAAAGGAAAAGTAACTGAATGCGTATTTTATGGTTATGGTTTCCTAAAAGAAAAAGAAAATCCAAATGATGAAGATATTATAGCTAGAATAATAAAAAGTCCATTAGTATTAACTGCATAGTTTTATTAGGATAGTGAGATAAATGGGTAATAAAAAGAGAAAATTATCAGTTGCTATTTCAGCACTTGTTTTAACAGTTAATAGTGTTCAAAATAGTTTAGGAGATTTTGAAAAAATTAGAGAAATTATAAAAATAAAATTTATTTTGAAAGAACTTATAAAAAAGAGGGAAAAAATGGGAAAGAAAAGTTCAGAAAAAAAGGCTAAAAGAGAATTTGAAAGCCTTGAAAAAAATAGAATAGAGAAAATTGAAGAAATATCTACTCAAAATATAAACTTAAAAGAATTAAAGAAATATGAAAAAATCAAAAAATTTAGAAATTTAGAAAAAGTGAATATTATTTATAGTAATAATGAAAAAGATAAATTCAAAGATTTTCAAGAGATTTATAATTTAATAAATATTAAATTAGAAGTCAAAAATAAGAAATGGATATTTTCTCAGAAAGATAATATTTATTATATTTTTCCTTATGATTTTTTTGTTACCGAAAGATTAAAAGGGGAATATAGTATTTTTAGAAGTGCTAAAGAAGATAAAATTAATAGAGATATTATAAAAAAAGTTTCATATAAAATTAGAGAAAAAGGATTTGAATTTAATCTTCCAGAGGAAAGAAGTATAAAATTATTAAATAGCATAGGTTTTTTAGGGAATGGAAATTGGGTATATTATCAAAAACAAGTTTTAGAATATATGACTATTAAAGATTCTTTTAATTATTCTGATAATTATACACATAATTTAATAGGAGTATACAAGTTAGATAATTTTTTCAATTCCTTAAAATATAGAAATAAAAATTTTAACTTCATAGAAAATGAAGATTTAAAAAATTTTGAGGTAATATTGAATTATAATTTATTAGATTCAACCATTATAACAAAAGAATTTGAAAAGTCTTTTAATAATTTAGTAGAAGTATATAAGACATATAAAAATTACATCTCATGTATATACAATAAAGATGATGAGAATATTGGAATACTTTTTGATATTGATAAAATAACAGAATCAATTAAAGATAAGAAAAAAGTATTTGATAGTATAGAAATACCTTATTTTCCAAATGAATTAGGGATAGAAAGAGAAATAGTTCATTTAGATAGAAACATATATTACTACAAAAATGGAGATATAGAAGAAGTTTATAATGAAAATTCAGGAGAAAATAAATCAATATATTATTATAAAAATGGAGACATAGAAGAAAAAAAATATCAATATGGTCTTCTAAATGGAAAAAGTATATTAAATTTTTCAAATGGAGATGTAGAAGAAAGAATATATCAAAATGGAGTTTTAGATGGAAAAAGTATTTTAAAATTAGCAAATGGGGACATAGAAGAGAGAACATACCAAAATGGAGTTTTAAATGGAAAAAGCATACTGAAATCAACAACTGGACAGATAGAAGAAAGAACATATCAAAATGGAGTTTTAGATGGGACGTCTATTTATCAAAATGGAGATAAAAAGAAGGCATATTGTTACACTAATGGGATTAAAGAAGAAATGCCAGTACTAAAATATTATCTTTCAATAGATAAAGAAAGAATAAATACTGATGACTATCAAGAAGATATACTTTTAGACCCTAATGTGGGGCATTGGGATTTAAAAGAACAAGATAAAAAAGAATTAAAAGAAATACTTGGTAAAAATATATATAAAAGAGATCCTAAAAAAGATATCAATCAAGGTGGAATAGTTGCTATTGACTTTGGTACTAAAAGTACAGTTGTGGTTTATCAGAAAGATAGTGAAAATATCTTACCTATGAGAATTAGTGGAGATAAATTAAATAGAGAAGTAAGAGATACAGATTATGAAAATCCTACTGTAATTGAGTTTAGAGATATAGAAAAGTTTTTAAAAGATTATAATGCTAAGGCAGGTAGACCAGAAACAAAGTGGGAAGATATAACAATTTCTCATACTGCTTTTGGAAATTTAACAGAGGTTTCTAGTGAATATTTTGACTCTATAATATCTGATATAAAACAATGGACAGCAAGTAAAAATCAAAAAATAATTCTTGTGGATAGAAAAGGAAAAGAAATTTTACTTCCACCATACTTAGAGTTAAAAGAAAAAAGTAAAGATTATATAGATCCAGTTGAGCTTTATGCTTACTATATAGGTAGTTATATAAATAATATGATAAACGGTATTTATTTAGAATATTATCTATCTTTTCCAGTAACTTATGAAAAAGCTATAAGAGAAAGAATATTAAAGAGTTTTGAAAAAGGAATACAAAAATCTTTACCTATTGAAATACAAGAGGATAAAGATTTAATGAAAAAATTTAGAGTAAGACACGGAGCGAATGAACCTGCTGCTTTTGCAGTTTGTGCTTTATCAAAACTTGAAATAGAACCTAAAAATGAAGAAGATAAAGTTTACTATGGAGTATTTGACTTTGGTGGAGGAACAACTGACTTTGATTTTGGTATTTGGAAATATTCTGAAGAGGAAGATTTGTATGATTATGAGCTTGAACACTTTGGAGCAGGAGGAGATAAATATTTAGGTGGAGAAAATATTTTAAAAGAATTAGCATATAAAGTTTTCACAGATAATTCATCTAATTTAAGAAAAAATCAAATTCAATATACTAGACCTGAATGGTGTGATGAGCTAGTTGGTGAAGAAATCTTGGTTAGTCAAACTAAACAGGCAAGACAAAATAGTACAAAAGTTGCAAAGGAATTAAGAGGAATTTGGGAAAATACTACCACAGAAAGAGTGGATTTTATTTCTGTAAATCTTTTTGATTCTCATGCTGAAGTTAATGCTGGTTTTAAATTAAATGTTAAAGAAGATGACTTAAAAAATTTAATAAAAGAAAAAATAGAAAAAGGAATTAAAAACTTTTTTATAAAAATGGAAGATGCTTTTAAAGGAGAAGATGTAAAAGAAATTAATATTTTCTTAGCAGGAAATTCTTGTAAACATCCTTTTGTTGAAGAGATATTTAATAGATATATTGAAGAAAAGAAAGATAAATTTAAAATAAATATCTACAATACAAAAATGTTTAATGATTTAAAAGAAACTAATAAGGTTAATCCTACTGCCAAAACAGGAGTTGCTTTTGGACTTATCTATTCAAGAAATAGTGGAAGAATAAAAGTTACTAGTAGAGATGAAAAAGCTAATATGAATAATGAAGTTAATTTTAAATTCTATGTTGGTAATAATAGAAGAAATAAATTTAATTGTATCATTAGTCCAAATTCAAACTACGATGAATATAAGTTCTTTGGAATAGTTAAATCTGATATTTTTGAATTGTATTATTCAACATCGCCAGAAGCACAAACTAATGAAATGAAATCATCAGAAGCTAAAATAAAGAGAGTTAATTTAAAGAAAGATTATGATGAAGAAGAAAGATATAGAATTTATTTAAAGGCAGATAAATCTGATGAATTATCATATGCTATTGTTAAGGAAGAAAAAGATATTGAAACAAAGAAATTTGTTGAAGAAGGGGAGATAAGTTTAAATTAGGGGGAAAAATGGAAAAATTTGAAAAGTTAAAAAAATTTAGAGATTTAGATAGTTTAAAATTAATAAATAAAGATAAAAGTACTGAAAAACTTATTGATAAATTTAAAGATTTACAAGATATTTATATAATAATAAGAACATATATAAAAAATAATGATAAAAAATGGATATTTTCACAGAAAGATGAAGTTTTTTATGTTTTTTTAGAAAAGATATTTACTACAACTTCTTTAAATACATCAGACAAAGGTGTTATCGAAAATCATCTTTTAAAAATATCAAATAATACTGGTTTAGAATTTCGCTTACCAAAAAGAAATATTATAGAAAGATTAGGGAATATATATTCTCAAAAAAGTGGAGTGTATTTTATAAGTTATGGGGATTGGTATGATGAAAATTATAGTCTTGGAAGTATTAGAGGAAGTAATGAGGGTTATCATAGTTTGGGAGTTTACAGTGTAGATAAATTTTTAGATAGCCTAGATACAAGAAATCAAAGTTTAAAATTAGAAACTAATATTTTAAAAGAAATTGATAAAAAAATATCAGAAAATGGAATAGAAATATCTGAATTTACAGATATAGATAAATTTATAAAAGCATTAGTTGAAATTAAAGTTTTTGATGATACTAATGTAAGAAATCTTTTAGCTAGAATGCAAAAAGAGAATAATGAAGTCAGTCCTAAAGAACTTTTAAAAAGATATAAAGCTAGTTTATTAGAAAGTAAAGAATTAAAAGATTTTGAAGTTATTTTAAACTATAACCTACTGGATACAGATATTATCAATGGAGAAGCAAATCCAAAGAAATTTAGAAACTTAGTTAATCTATATAAAACATATAAGGACTATATTTCTTGTATGTACATAAAAGATGACACAGAAGATACAGTTGAATTAATTTTTAATGCGGATAAAATAATTTCTTCTGCTGAAAATAGAGATGAACTATTTAATGGAATAGAAATTCTATATAAAAGCAATGATTTGAAAATTACAAAAGAAGAAATATACAATGATAAAAATATTTTCTATTTTGAAAATGGAGATATGGAAGTAGTATATAATCCTAAATCAGAAGAAAAAATTTCTATGTATTATTTTAAAAATGGAGATGAAGAAAAAAGAACATATAAAAATGGTATCTTAGATGGAGAAAGCACTATTACTTTTAAAGATGGAAGTTCTGAGATAAGAGAATACAAAAAAGGAATTTTAGAAGGGGAAGCCATCTTTAAAAAAGATAATCAAGTAAAAAAATATTTCTATACTGATGGTATAAGAGAAGAAATGCCAGTATTAAAATATTATCTTTCAATAGATAAAGAGAGAATAAATATTGATGACTATGATGAAGAAAGACTTTGGGACATTAATTTAGGACATTGGGACTTAAAAGAAGAAGATAAGGAAGAATTAAAAGAAATATTAGGAAAAAAAGTCTATGAAAGAGACCCAAAAGAAGATGTTCATCAAGGTGGAATAGTAGGTATAGACTTTGGAACTAAGAGTACAGTTGTAGTTTATCAAAAGGATAAAACTACAATTATGCCTATGAGAATTAGTGGAGGAAAGTTAAATAAAAAGGTAGAAGATACAGATTATGAAAACCCTACTGTAATTGAATTTAGAAATGTAGAAAACTTCTTAGAAAAATATAATGAAAAAGATGGAAGACCTAATACAAGATGGGAAGATGTTATGGTTTCTCATACTGCCTTTGGAAATTTAACTGATGGACCAAGTGAATATTTTACTTCTATAATCTCTGATATAAAGCAATGGACTACAAAAGAAAAAGAAAAACATTATCTTAAAGATAGAACAGGGAGTGAATATACTTTAGCTCCATATTTAAAATTAGATGAAAATGAAGAAAACTATATAGACCCTGTTGAGCTATATGCTTACTATATAGGTAGCTATATCAATACTATGACAAATGGAATTTATTTAGAATATCTTTTATCTTTTCCAGTAACTTATGAAAAAGCTATAAGAGAAAAAATATTAAAGTCTTTTGAAAAAGGGATTAAAAAATCTTTGCCTATACAAATTCAAGAAGATGAAAAATTAATGAAAAAATTTAAAGTAAAGCATGGAGCAAATGAGCCTGCTGCTTATGCTGCTTGTGCATTAAAAAACTTTAAGATAGAGCCAAAAGATAAAGATGATAAAGTATATTATGGGGTGTTTGACTTTGGTGGAGGAACAACAGATTTTGATTTTGGTATTTGGAAACTTGCAGAAGATGAAGATAAATATGACTATGAATTAGAGCATTTTGGAGCAGGTGGGGATAAATATTTAGGTGGAGAAAATATAATAAAGGAATTGGCATATAAAGTATTTACTGAAAATTCTGATACATTATTAAAGAAAAGAATACAATATATAAGACCAGAAAACTATGATGAACTTAAAGGAGAAGGAGCATTAGTTAATAATGATTCTTCAATAGCAAAATTAAATACAAGAATATTGGCAGAAGAATTAAGAAAAATTTGGGAAAATTCAGCTACAGAAGATATGAAAACAGTAGAACTATCTTATCTTTATGATACTCATGGAGAAAAAAGAGGAATGGGTGGAGATGAACAGCTATCATTTAATGTTATAGAAGAAGAAGTAAAAAAATTTATAAGAGAGAAGATAGAAAAGGGAATAAATAACTTTTTTATTAAATTAGAAGATGCTTTTAAAGATGAAGATGCAAAAGAAATTAATATTTTCTTAGCAGGAAATTCTTGTAAACATCCTTTTGTCAATGAAATATTTGCAGAATATCAAGAAAAGATGAAAGATAAAATAAAATTAAATCTTTATGATTTAAAAGCTATTGAAGGACTAAAAGAAAAGGATAGCACTAAGGTTATGCCAACAGGGAAAACGGGAGTTGCTTATGGACTTATATATTCAAGAAAAGGTGGAAGAATAAAAGTTACTAATAGAGATGAAAAAGAAAATATGGCTAATGAAGTCAATTTTAAATTCTATATTGGAAACAATAAAAGAGATTTATTTAACTCTGTTCTTAGTCCTAATTCAAAGTATGAAAAATATGAATATCTTGGAAAAGTTACTTCTGATACCTTTGAAATATATTATACAACTTTACCAGAAGCACAAACAGGTAAAATGGAAATAGATAAAACTAATGTAAAAAGAATTTCTTTAAATGAAGAATATGATGAGGATGAAGAGTATAGAATTTACATAAAAGCAACTAAACCTACTAAAATATCTTATGCTATTGTTAAAAAGGAAGAAGATGTTGACACAAAGGAATTTTTAGAAGAGGGAGAAATTGTCTTAAGTTAAGGTGGAGAGATGAATAAGATTGAAAAATTTGAAAGTATAGAAAAGTTTGAAGTCATAGAAAACTTCAGAGATTTAGAAAATTTAAAATTAACAGATGAAAATAATGAAATTATGGACTTTAAAGAAAATTTTAAAAATTTTCAAGAAATATACAGTGTTGTAGTAAGTTTTTATAATAAAAATAAATATATTCAATGGATGAACTCAAATAAACAAAGGGTTAGTTATATATTTTCACAAAAGATGTTTGTTACAAATACTATAAGAGCTACAGGAAACTATACAAATGATTTAGATATAATAAAAAAAAATACTAACTTTAAAGAGGTAACATTTAAAATACCTGATTTTAGTACTCTACAAAATTTAAATAAAATTGGATTTATACCTAAATCATCAGAAAATTACTGGTATTATTTAGACTCAAGTAGATATTATAAAACATGTTATTTTCCTACAACTAATTTTTATGGAGGTTCTTATTATGTTTTAGCAGTTGCTAGTATTAGTGGTTTTTATGATATATTAAATAAAAGAAATCAAAGTTTTTTACAAGGAATGAATAAAAGTGAAAAAACTGATAGTCTTATAAGAGAGTTTGAAATAGCTTTAAAATATGATTTACTGGATGAAAGTTTTATTAAATTAGATGAGAATCAAAAAGAAAAATTAAAAAATTTAGTAGAGATGTATAAAAAGTATAGTGAATATATTTCTTGTATCTATGTAGAAGATGGAACAGAGGACACTGTTAAAATAGCTTTTGATAATAAAAAACTATTTTCTTTACTTGAAGATAATGAAAAAAGATATAGTTTAGAGATAGCTTATCAAGAAAATGCTTTAGGAATTACAAAACAAGAAATAGATAGAGAAGGTACAGTTTACTATTTTTATAATGGAGATAAAGAAGAAATATATCCTACAGAAATAGGGGAACAACTTTCTTTATATTGTTTCAAAGATGGGGATAAAGAAAGAAGAATATATAAAAATGGAGTATTAGAAGGGGAATCTACTCTCACATATAAAAATGGAAGTGTAGAAACAAGAGAATATAGAAATGGAGTATTAGAGGGAGAATCTACTCTTACATATAAAAATGGAGATATAGAAGAAAGAGAATATAAAAATGGAGCACTAGAGGGAGAAGCTATTCTCACATATAAAAATGGAAGCGTAGAAACAAGAGAATATAGAAATGGAATCCTAGAAGGAAAAAGAATTCTTACTTATGAGAACGGAGAAAATGAAACAAGAGAATATAAAAATGGAGTTTTAAGTGAAGAGAGTACTTATTACTTTAAAAATGGAGATACAGAAAAAAGAAAATATAAGGATGGAGTACTAGAAGGAAAAAGTACGTATACTCATAAAAGTGGAGATATAGAAGAAAGGGAATATAGAAATGGGGTTTTAAGTGAAAAGAGTACTTATTACTTTAAAAATGGAGATACAGAGAAAAGAAATACTAAGAATGGTATTTTAGAAGGGAAAAGTATCTACACCTATAAGAATGGAGATGTAGAAGAAAGAGAATATAAAAATGGTATTTTAGAAGGAAAAAGTATCTATACTTCTACAGATGGAAGTACAGAAATAAGAGAATATAGAAATGGTGTCTTACAAGGAGAAGTAGTTTATCAAAAAGATGGACATAAAAGAAAATATCTATATACAGATGGTAGAAAAGAAGAAATGCCAAAGCTAAAATACTATCTATCAATAGATAAAGAAAGAATAAATATAGATGATTATAGAGAAAATAGACTTTTAGATCCTAATGTTGGACATTGGGATTTAAAAGAAGAAGATAAGGAAGAATTAAAAGAATTACTTGGAAAAGATGTTTACTCGAGAGATCCAAAATTAGATATAAATCAAGGTGGAATAGTGGGTATAGACTTCGGAACTAAGAGTACAGTTGTAGTTTATCAAAAAGATAGAAATAATATTTTACCTATGAGAATTAGTGGAGAAGAATTAAATAAAGAAGCAAGAGATACTGACTATGAAAATCCTACTGTAATTGAATTTAGAGATTTGATTAAATTTAAAAAAGATTATGATGAAGAAATTGGAAGACCTAATACAAAATGGGAAGATGTTACAATTTCTCATGTGGCTTTTAGACATTTAATGGAAGGGACAAGTGAACAATTTGACTCTATAATTTCTGATATAAAGCAATGGACAGTAAATAAAAATGCTAAGATAGAAGTTATAGATAAGAAAGGGAATAAAATTTCTTTACCTCCATATTTAGATTTAGATGAGAATGAAGAAAATTATATAGATCCTGTTGAAATTTATGCTTACTACATAGGTAGCTATATCAATACTATGAGAAATGGTATTTATTTAGAATATTATTTATCTTTCCCTGTAACTTATGAAAAGGCTGTAAGAGAAAAAATCTTAAAATCTTTTGAAAAAGGAATTAAAAAATCTTTACCTATACAAATTCAAGAAGATGAAAAATTAATGAAAAAATTTAGAGTAAAACATGGTTCAAATGAACCAGCTGCTTATGCTGTTTGTGCCTTAAAGAAACTTAAAATAGAACCAAAAGAAAATGAGAAAATATACTATGGAGTATTTGATTTTGGTGGAGGAACAACAGATTTTGATTTTGGTATTTGGAAAAATTCAGAAGATGAAGACATGTTTGACTATGAATTAGAACATTTTGGAGCAGGTGGAGATATTCATTTAGGCGGAGAAAACATTTTAAAAGAATTAGCATATAAAGTATTTTCTAATAATACTTCTGAGTTAAGAAAAAGAAAAATTCAATATGTGAGACCAGAATGGTGTCCTGAAATTTCAGGAGAGGAAACCTTAGTTGAATACACAAGGGAAGCTAAATTAAACACAAGAAAATTGGGCGAAGAAAAACTTAGAGATATTTGGGAAGAAAAGGAAACCGAAAGAATAGATAATGTACCTGTAAATCTTTTCAATGCAGATGGTTCTTTAGAAACAGGAATTGATTTAAAAATTAATGAAGAAGAATTAAAAAATTTAATTAAAGATAAAATTGAAAAGGGAATTAAAAATTTCTTTATCAAATTAGAAGATGCTTTTAAGGATGAAGATGTAAAAAAGGTTCATATTTTCTTAGCTGGAAATTCTTGTAGACATTCTTTTGTAAATGAAATTTTTGAAAAATATGTTGCTGAAATGAAAGATAAAATGGAACTTATTATCTATGATTTGAAAGCTATTAAAGAAATTGATAAAGAAAATGATTCAAAAATAACAGGAAAAACAGGTGTTGCTTATGGACTTATATATTCAAGAAAAGGTGGAAGAATAAAAGTAACTAATAGAGATGAGAAAGAAAATGTAGCTAATGAAATTAATTTTAAGTTCTATCTTGGAAATAATAAAAAAGATAAATTTAATCCTATAATCACACCAAATTCAAATTATGGAAAGTATGAATTTTTAGGGATTTTAACTTCTGATATTTTTGAAATTTATTATACAAGTTCTCCAGAAGCACAAACAGGAACAATGGAAATAGGTAAAGATGACCCTAAGATAAAAAGGATTTCTCTAAATAAAGAATATGATGAGGATGAAAGATATAGAATTTACATAAAGACTGTTACACCAGATAAAATATCTTATGCTATTGTAAAGAGAGAAGAAGATATAGAAACAAAAGAAATTTTAGAAGAAGGGGAAGTATTTTTAGATTAGAGGGAGGTTAAAATGAATTATATCTATGTTAGAAAATCTGAAATATTAAAAAAAGAAATAATAGAAAATATAAAAGCAAATTTATTTAATAAAAAGAAAGCTATTGAAGAAGGATTAACTAAAGGAATTTTTTCAAATGGAAATATTCTTGTAAAATACAAAGATAAAAAATATATATATAATACAAGAGCGAATAGATTTTTTCCTGATTTTAAAAGCTATAATTTCACTTCTTTAGAGTTAGGTGAAAAAAGTATTCAAGATATTAAAAATATTTTTTCTGAGGAATTTAAAGATTTTGAAGAAATAGAAATATTATCAGAAGATATTTATAGAAGAGTATTCTATAGAGAAAACAACAAATATATAGAAGATGGAAAAATATTAAATACTGATAATATGATAGAAAATTATATTATTGAAAAAGATGGTAATTTACTTATTGTTAATAGTCAAGCAGAAGAGATTGAAAGTGAAAAAGCAATATTGATTCCAGTTATTAAAATTTTAGCTATTGAAGCTAACAATGCAAAAAAAGAACTTGAAACTATTATTAAATCTTTTAAAGAAAATGAAATAGAAATTTTATTTAATCATATTGAGAAAAGATATAAGGAAAAATATGATGAATTAGTTGAGCTTTACAATGATATAGAGAAATACAATTTTTCTGAAGATAATTCTGATTACGATGAGATAGAAATTTTAAAGTCTTTTGAAAATGGAGAATTGGAACTTCCTTTAAATTTTATAGATGAATATCTGGAAAAACTTAGAAATATTGAAAAAATCAGATTAGATGAAAAAGAGTATGATGAAAAAATATTTACAGACTATCAAAAAGGAAATTGGGATATTTTTTCTGATAGTAAAGAAGGTATAGAAAACAGAGAATTAATAAAAATAGCAACTACTAAAAAATATTATGAAAGAGATCCTAAAAAAGATGTAAAAGATGGTGGAATTGTAGCTATTGATTTTGGAACTAAGAGTACAGTTGTAGCAATTCAAACTCAAAATGAAAAAACAAGCCTTGTTAGAATAGCTGGTGGAAGTTACAAAAAAAATGTTGAAAAAAGCCAGTTTGAAAATCCAACTATTATGGAGTTTATAGATATTGAAAGTTTTGAAAAAGCTTATTCTGAATCAAAAGGAAGACCATTTACAAAATGGGATGATTTAAAAGTTTCTTATGCAGCTAATTCTAGTTTTATAGGAGGTTCAAAATTTATTCTTGAAGGCTTAAAACAATGGGCTGGAAATAAAGATGAGAAGCTTGTAATTTATGATAAGAAATGGAAAAGAATAGATTTAAAACCATATATTGATGTGAAAGAAGATGAATTTGATCCTATTGAATACTATGCTTACTATATAGGAAGTTATATAAATAATATGTTTACAGGAAATATCTTTACAAAATACTTATTATCTTTTCCTATAAAATATGAAAATGAAATTAGGGTAAAAATATTGAAATCTTTTGAAAAAGGAATAAAAAAATCTTTACCTACAAGTATCTTAGAAAATGAAAAAATAATGGATAATTTCCAAGTTTATAGAGGAGCTAATGAACCAACTGCATACTTCTTATGTGCAGGAAAAGAATTAGATAAGTTCCCTAAAAAAGAAAATGAAAAATTATTCTATGGAATTTTTGACTTTGGTGGAGGAACAACAGATTTTTCTTTTGGAATATGTAAATACATAGGACTTACTTCGAGCAGATATGACTATGAGATAAAACATTTTGGAGAAGGTGGAGATAAATTTTTGGGTGGAGAAAATATTCTAAAAAACTTAGCTTTTGAAATATGTAAAAATAATTTAGCTATATTAAAAGAAAAAGACATTCATTTTTATTGTCCTGTTGGTTGTAAAGAGTTTGATGGTTATGAAGGGGTTTTAGACAACTCTTATGAAGCTATATATAATATAAAACAAATAGCAGAAAAATTTAGAGGTTTTTGGGAAGAAGATGAGTTTAGTAAAGATTTATATAGTTCAGATGAAATAGGAGTTACTTTACTATCAAGTAAAGACAGTAGTGAAATTATTAATTTAAAATATGATAAAACTAAATGTGAAGATATTATTGATAGTATTTTAAGAAAAGGAATAGAAAACTTTATAAGTTCATTAAAATTATTATTTAAAAATGAAAATTTAGGTGTAGATAAGATGGAAATATTCTTATCAGGGAATTCTAGTAAAAGTAAAAGATTTCAAAAGATATTTGAAGAAGAAATTCAAAAAATTGAAGACACTGTAAAAAGTAAAGATGAAAAAATCTTCACTATTAATTACCCAATAGAAAAGTTAGGAAATAAAGATGGATTAGAAGTTAATGCAAAAACTGGAACAGCAATAGGACTTTTAGAATCTAGAAAAGGTGGAAAATTTAAAATAATAGCTAAAGATGAAGAAGTTAATGATAATGAAATTAATTTTAGATATTATGTAGGTTATTTGAAAAATAGTAAATTTAAGCCTGTTTTAGACTATAAAGTTGGGTACGATAACTGGGTAAAATTTTTAGATGCTTCTGATATTGAAACTGAAATTTATTACACTCACCAAGCTAATTCTATAGAAGGTGGAATTTCAGGAGATAATTCAAATTTAGATAGAAAAATTATAACAATTTCTAAAGATTATCAAGATGAAGATACTTATATTTTTATTAGAGCAACAAAACCTGACATAATAGAATACTGTGTTTCAACTGAAAAGAAAATTAAGAAAAATGAATTTATAGAAGAAGCACAAGAGTTAAAATTAATGTAAAAATAATTTTAACAAAAGACTCCTAAACTCTAAAAAAGCTTAGGAGTTTTTTCTTTATTTTAAAGTTTTTATCGAGAAATTTTTACAGAAAATTTTTGTTTTTTTTTATTGAAATATAAGAAAAAAATATAAAAAAAATAAATTTTAAAAAAAATTAAAAAAATTGTGTTGACAAAGTTTATGAAAAATGTTATTATAGACGATGTCAACGAGACAAGGACATTAGCAACAGAATAGAGAAAAGACAAAAAGCAACCATAAATTTGGTGTTAAATTAAAATAGCAAAATGAGCTATTAAAAAGATTGAACGAAGAGTTTGATCCTGGCTCAGGATGAACGCTGACAGAATGCTTAACACATGCAAGTCTACTTGAACTTCGGTTTGGGTGGCGGACGGGTGAGTAACGCGTAAAGAACTTGCCTCACAGTTAGGGACAACATTTGGAAACGAATGCTAATACCTGATATTATGATTTTAGGGCATCCTAAGATTATGAAAGCTATATGCGCTGTGAGAGAGCTTTGCGTCCCATTAGCTAGTTGGA
>ERZ772956.734-NODE-734-length-23509-cov-3.827663_pt1 | contig 23509 bp, 17 predicted proteins | sample MGYA00580683_ERZ772956 | MGnify/ENA primary metagenome ERZ772956 (study PRJEB29015, sample SAMEA2738077) | human oral metagenome | biome: human oral; feature: human-associated habitat; material: saliva | place: China | collected 2212 ... | reverse complement strand
CCTCACAGGTCGGTGGATTTCACAGGTCGGTGGATCTACCTCACAGCCTTGGTTTTGAAGCAGGGGCTGCCTATATTTCCAAGGATACTCATAAGAAACACCCCACCGGTAAAGGCCGGCGGGGTGTTTTTATGCTCTCTGTAAAGGACTTTTCGCTATAAAAGATTACCTAAAGGATTGTCATCTAATCAACAAGTGCCTTCTTGGCCACCTCAGCAAGGTCGGCAAATGCCTGCTCGTCAGAATACGCGATCTCAGCGAGGACCTTCCGGTCAAGCTCAACGCCGGCAAGCTTAAGACCATGCATAAACTTGCTGTATGAAAGATCGTTCAAACGTGCCGCAGCGTTAATACGCTGAATCCAAAGCGCACGGAACTCACGCTTCTTATTGCGACGATCACGATATGCATACTGTCCGGAATGCTGTGCCTGCTCTTTCATACCACGGAACGTACGAGAGCGAACTCCGTAGTAACCCTTTGTACGCTCAACAAGCGTCTGACGCTTCTTGCGACCAGCCATTGCGCGCTTAACTCGTGCCATATCTCATCACTCCTTGTTTGTTATCAAATACTTGAGACGCACGTAGTCCTAAGCGCCAATGCGCTGAGAAACTACTGCTGTATCAGCAGCTGAAAGGACTGCTTCTTTACGGAAGCCGCGAATACGCTTCGGCGACTTTTTGGTAAGAATATGGCTCTTAAATGCTTTAGCACGCATGATCTTACCGGTGCCGGTACGGCGGAAACGCTTTGCCGAACCCTTGTGTGTCTTCATCTTAGGCATACTACTTCTCCTTTGTTGCAGTGTCGGCGCTCTTTGCGTCGCCCTCGGGCTTCTCGTCAAACGCACCCTTGATTGGTGCTACGAGCATGTGCATATTACGACCCTCCATGAGCGGTTTCTGCTCAATGGTGGCATAGGGCTTAAGATCTTCGGCCAAACGATCGAGAACAAGACGTCCCTGCTCTGGGTGAGCCATCTCACGACCACGGAACATAATCGTGATCTTGACACGCGCGCCCTTTTTCAGGAACCGAAGGACATGTCCCTTCTTAGTCTCATAGTCACCAACGTCAATCTTGGGGCGGAACTTCATCTCCTTGACCTCAATTTTGACCTGGTTCTTACGAGCTGCCTTGGCCTTACGATCCTGCTCATAGCGGAACTTGCTGTAATCAAGAATCTTGCATACCGGAGGCTCTGCATTTGGTGCAATCTCCACAAGATCCATTCCGTGCTCACGAGCGCGCTTCAGCGCATCACTCACACCAAAAAGGCCAAGTTGCCCCCCGTCGGCATCAATCAGACGACAGGTGCGGCCAGTAATTTCCTCGTTAATACGAGGGCCATCGTTCTTGGCTATCTTCTACACCTTCCCTTCGTGCAACAGCTTGGTGCCGTCGCAATAAAAAACTCCCAAGCGCATACGCATCCGGGAGACAAACGAAGCAGGAAGGCCTGCAAACACATGAATTGTCCAACCAGACAGCTGCAATATGCGCCGTGTAGGTGGGGATCTACGTACAATCCCGCTTTAAAATACTTGAATAGAATACCCCGATAGGAGCATCTCTGCAAGTCACATTGCACATCTGTGAATCACCTTCACAAAGTGGCGAGAAGTACGAGAATTCGTAAGCACTTCTCGACACAAATTGGTGCCCGAGGTGGGACTTGAACCCACACAAGGTTGCCCTTAGGGGTTTTTGAGACCCCCGCGTCTGCCAATTCCGCCACCCGGGCCAAAATATGTGCATAGGTACTATAGCAGTCTTACGCTCGCCTGTCTCGCAAAAGAAAAAGTTTTATCAAAAGGCTCACGCAAGAAATGGATTTTCTTTGAGTTCTTGAGCAAACTCGGTCTGCTCACCATGTCCGGAAAGAATAAGCGACGTGGGGTCAAGCTCGCATTTGAGGCGCTGCAGGGAACGGGCGAGAACCTCTGAATCTCCTCCGTCCAAATCGGTTCTTCCAACAGAACCTTTGAACAGGGTATCCCCCACAAACACCGCTCCTTTGGCGGTGCCGTCGCCTACAAGACAGACGCCGCCCGGCGTGTGCCCCGGAGTTTCCATCACATGAAACAGTGCCGTACCAACTTCAAGCGTATCGCCTTCGGCAAGAAAACCATCCGGCTGAGGGGCGTTATCGTAGACTGCATCATGTTCGACGGCATGGCGCGCGCGTTCGGCATCTTTTTGGTTGATACGATAGGTGCCACCGGCAGCAAGCTTTAAGGCCTTTACGCCACCCACGTGATCCGCATGTCCATGGGTAGCAACGATATATTTAAGGTTCAAATCATGAAGCTGTAAGGCAATCTCAGAACCCGAAGCACCGGGGTCCACAACCATGCACTCATTGCCCGATACATAGATGTAGCAGTTGGTTTCAAGGGGTCCTACTCGAAAAATACCAATTTTATCATGGTGATGTCCGCAGCCTTTACCGCAGCAACCTTCCCCGTGACCTTGGTGATCGTGACCTTGATGATGATGTCCGCAACAACCTTCTTCATGGTTGTGGTGGTGTCCACAGCCTTCCCCGTGATGCCCGCAGCAATTCTCCTCATGTTCATGATGCCCACGGCACTCATGCGTATGAGATGTATCTCCCATTACCCTTTTCTCCTCTTCATTTGATTGGCGCCTTCTCCTGGCATAATACGCCGTGCATCGTATACCGACGGGACGCGGGCGACCGTTGCTAAAAGCGTATCCAAAAGACTGGCGTCCGAAATTGCTACCAAAAAGCGCATCCGCACAACACCCTGTCCACCAACCTGCGTTGCTGCTGAAAGAATATTTGCACCGGAATCAGAAAGAGCAATGGTGATGTCTTTCAAAAGACTGGTGCGATCGATTGCTTCAATCACAATCTCAACTCTAAACTCCGTTGCTCCTGAGGTGTCCCATGCCACGTCAATAATGCGATTGGCATTCTCTTTGCTTAAGAGATCCTGTACATTTGGACAGTTGGCCCGATGAACGGAAACGCCGCGACCGCGTGTTACAAACCCGATAATGTCATCCCCCGCAACCGGATTGCAACAATGGGCCAAATGGACCAAAAGATCAGAGTCGCCCTTAACGACAACGCCGCAGTTATTCCGTTTATGCCGAGCTCCCCGAGCAGTACGTGAGATAGCATACGCCGTGGTAAGTGGTTTATTTTGAGAAATGGCCGCTTCTTTTGCGGCTTGTTTCTCGCGCTCGCGTGCCGCCTGCGCAATGGCCTCAGGACTTCCCTCTTCCAGAATCTCACTGACCTTATTGACCACCTGAATAATAGAGCATTTACCGGCTCCAATACCGGCAAAAAGGTCATCGGTGGTATGGTAGTCAAACTGGCTCACAACTTTTGTAAGAGCTTTAACGGTACGCGTAGTGGAAATGCCATATCCGCGTTTACGAAGCTCTTTCGCAAGCTCCGATCTTCCGCGCTCGGTATCGTCAGACCTGGATTCTTCTGCAAAGAACTTGCGAATTTTTGCCCGTGCGGAGGGGGTTTGAACCAGCGTCATCCAGTCGTGAGAAGGACGCGCGTTCTTGTTGGTTAAAATCTCAACACGATCACCTATCTCAAGGGTATGGGTAAGTGGCACTACCGACCCATTGACCTTTGCTCCCACACAGTGATTTCCTACCTCAGTATGCACCGCATAGGCAAAATCAAGAGGTGTAGCGTTACGGCGCAGGCTCATAACCTCGCCTTTTGGCGTAAACACAAAGATCTCATGCTCAAAAAGATCAACTTTCAGATCATTCAAAAACTCGTGCGGATTATCAATATCGTCTTCAACGGCCCAGTCAAGGCTTTTCCTAATCCAGTTAATCGTCGAGTTAATCATGCGATCTTCTGACGACATCTGACCTTTTGAATTGCCCTCTTTTTTATAAAGCCAATGAGCCGCAATACCGTATTCGGATGCCTCATGCATCTCTGCCGTGCGAATCTGAATCTCAATAGGACGCCCGTCAAGACCTATCACGGTCGTATGGAGTGACTGGTAAAGATTGGCCTTTGGTGTTGCAATGTAGTCCTTGAAACGACCAGGTAATGGATGCCATAGCGAGTGTACCGCGCCGAGCACAGAGTAGCAATCCCCTACCGATTGCGTAATCACGCGCAGGGCGATAAGGTCATAGATATCCGAAAACTCTCGTCCCTTACGAACCATTTTCTGATAGATTGACCAAAGGTGCTTGGGACGACCGGTAATTTGGAAGTTTTCCAACCCCACTGAGCTCAGCTCATCCGTCAGAGTTTTAATGGCCGCATTGGTATCATCTTCGCGCTGTGCCCGAGAATCCTGAACCATGCGAGCAATACGCTGATATTCTTCCGGTTCAAGCCAGAAGAACGACAAATCCTCAAGCTCCCACTTTATTGACGAGATACCGAGACGGTCGGCAAGCGGCGCATACACATCCATGGTCTCGCGCGCCTTAAAAAGCCTACGGTCCGGTGCAAGAGCTGCCAAGGTCCTCATGTTATGCAAACGATCGGCAAGTTTGATGATAACCACGCGAATGTCTTTTGACATGGCGAGAAACATCTTTCGCAGATTGAGTGCTTGTTTCTCGTCCATGGATGAAATTTCAATAGACGTGAGCTTAGTAACTCCGTCAACAAGATCTGCGACCTGCTCGCCAAAAAGATTCTTAAGTTCGGTAAGTGTAGCCGAGGTGTCTTCGACCGTATCATGGAGGAGTGCAGCACAAATGGTATCTTCATCCATGTGAAGGTTCTGAGCCAAAATAAGCGCTACTTCAACCGGATGGTTGATATATGGCTCACCGGAACGTCGGCGCTGATCCTTATGATAGTCAGCGGCAAACCTATAGGCTGCCTGCACCTTCTCACACGATTCCGGCAACAGATAATTTCTGCACGCACTTTCCAAAAGCCTAAAGTTATCCGCACTTGGAACCGACGGCTGCTTTGGCCTCACTTTGCGCACAGGCTGTCGTGCCTCTTTTGCCTCACCCATATAAGACACCCTCCTCTCCATCAACAACAATACCAAATTCAGGAACAATTGGCTTATTTATGGCGCTTAGAAGTTCGTCCGCTGAAGCAGAAAGCGCCCACTGGGCAAACGAAGTAAACGCACTGCGTGTTTTCAAGCCTTCAGCATACCGAGCCGATGACTCTAAATCCATAGAAGAGGCTTGGATATTCATCAAAATGTTACGCTTCTCATCAAATCCTTGCAGAGATAAGAGACCAAGCTCAGCAAAGATATCTAAGGCACAAGCCACGGCTCGCTCGTCGCTTCTGTTTTTTGGATCAATCGCAAGCGCAAGTGCCGCAATTTCTTCATTCGTTGCACGGAGAAGCCGTCCTTCTTTTTGTGCCCGAGCAAACAATGTCATAAGCGCCCGATAGATAGGAACCAACACGGCACGTTTTGGTGCTGCCGAAGATAAGATACGTTCATTGATGCGCATGTCATGTGCACCAAAAAGCAGGTGAACATAGGCTCGGGCACCATCTCTTCCGGCGCGGCCCGACATTTGATTGTATGCAACACGCCCAAACGGAAGGTGGTAGAGAACAACATGACGAATATCATGTATGTTAATTCCCTCACCAAACGCGCTTGTTGCGACCACGCATGTAACCTCATTGTTTCTGAACGCGCGCTCAATGCGTTTACGTGTCTCATGCGCCAGTCCCGCATGATAAAACACAATCTTATGACCCATCTCAGAGACGGTGTGGCGAAGCATACGGCAGACGGACTGTGCCTGCTCGCGGGAATTAACGTAGGCAATGCACTTCTCGCCTGATGCAACAAGACACGTAAGGGCTGCTTCTCTGTCAGGTGCCTCTCTCATGTCTTTGAGCCGAAGATTGTTTCGTACCGTTACGTCTTTAATAACGTCCTGTTCGGAGATGTTAAAAAGCCGACAGATTTCTTGAGCCGTTGCGGTTGATGCAGTAGCCGTTACCGCCAAAACTTGAGGATTACCAAGTTGATTGATGCTCTTTGGCATATCCGCATACGCATGGCGACCCTCGGCAACCGCTTGACCGGCATGGTGCGCCTCATCGATAACCACAAACCCAATACGCCCACTTGCGGCAAATGCTTGTGTATGAATCGCAAAGAACTCGGGCGTGGTCAGCACAACATCAATTGATCCGTCCGTAAGCGCCGCAAAGATTTCTCCGCGACGCTCTTGCGATGTCTCTCCCGTAAGTACCACGGCAGAGGCGCCGCAGGCAGAAAATTCTTCTTCAAGATGATGCGCTTGATCGTGCACCAGTGCCCGAAGTGGATATATAAAGACGCTTGCACGCTTGGCGAGAAGAGCTTCTCTTAGGGCATGGATGTGGAAAATGAGCGATTTCCCTCTTCCGGTTGCCATGACGCAAAGACATGAATTTCCCTGTTCAAGCAGATTCAGCGCTGTTTTTTGGGCAGGCAGAAGTTGCCTGTTTCCAATAAGCATGTCGCGAAGCCGCTCAGTCAAAGCAGCGCTTTCAAAAGATGCAAGTTCCGCTCGTATTGCCGTATTTTTGCAGACCAAAGGCTGTGACGGAGTGTCAGACACTTCAGATGCCGTCTCTTTAGGTGAACCTTGAGCGACAAGCACCTGCGAGAGATCCTCAAAGAGATCTTCTTCATCCTCAGGAGTATCCCGATATAGGATATCTTTAACCATAAGCTTTGGTTTTGTGCGTCCCTGCCATGTCTCATTGACTGCTTCAAAAACTATGTCAACCGCACCGTCATAGTCCGCTGCTACATCAATATGCGGAGCCCGAAACATGATAGAGGCTACCGATGAAACTCCGTCTGATGCCATAAAACAAAGATGTATGCCGCCGGCTCCCGCACGGTTGCGATTTCTCATGGTAACCCCTTGAACTGCAAAAAGAGGTTTTTTATTACCCTGTCCAAACGGTTGCAGCGCCTCAAGGGCATCGAGAGATGCGGCATTTATTTCGGATAACGTAACAAGCGCTGAAACCTCTCCCGTTGATTCAAAGTCCTTGGCAGGAAGTTGTGACAATGCCTCAGAAAGACGGTGACGAAACTCATCGATCTTCTCCGCCTTAAGAGTCACGCCCACCGCCCCTTGATGACCCCCAAAGCGGATCAGCAAATCGGAGCATTCTTCTACCGCATGAAAGAGATCGACCGATCCTACCGAGCGACCGGAACCTCGGGCAATACCATCTTCGATAGTAAAAAGAATGCACGGCACATGGTAGCGGTTGACCACCCGAGACGCCACAATACCTTTCACACCCTCGTGCCAGCCTTCTCCAGCAAGCACAATGGCGCGCGAGCCATCATACGTTTCTTGTGCTTGGAGCAGCGCTTCATTGGTCAGTTGCGACTCAATCGTCCGGCGGTTGGTATTGATTTCCTCAAGCTTTCCGGCCAAGATGGTAGCTTCCTGGATATCGTCAGAAAGCAAGAGGTCAAGCGCAAGCTCCGTTGAACCCATACGACCTGCGGCATTGAGCCGAGGAATAATGGAGAACGGAAGTTCATCGGCGTGAATCTCAGAAATATCTTGATTCGCGACGGCTGCAAGAGCCACAAGACCGGGACGCTTGCCCGAATGGATCTGACGTATTCCCGCAGAAACAAGAGCGCGATTCTCGCTATTAAGCAACATCATGTCCGAAAGAGTTCCCAGAGTTGCTATATCAAGGTATGATTTCCACACCTCGGGTTTGCCAAGACGGCAGCCAAGCTCGCATACAAGCTTCAGGGCTACTCCCGCTCCGGAAAGCTCACGAGAAGGGCACTCTGAGGTAAGTTTTGGATCAGCTACCGGCACCCCTTGCGGTACCAATTCGGCCGGCTCATGATGGTCGGTAACAACAACATCAATACCTCGTGCGACAAGCTCTTGCACTTCCTTGGCCGATGCAATCCCATTATCAACGGTAATGACGAGATTGGGAGCTCCGTCCGCAAGCATCCGCTCAAGAGCCTTAATGGAAAGGCCGTACCCTTCTCCAAAACGATGTGGAATATATGGTCTGACATCGGCACCAAAGTCGCGAAGTGCCAGCATCAGAAGACAGGTAGAACTCATTCCGTCAACATCAAAATCACCAAATACCGCAATACGCTGATGATCTTCAATGGCTTTCTGTACTCTATCGGCAGCTTCATTAAGGCCAGGTATGATACGCGGATCATACCAATCCCTCTCAAGAGAAGGATTGAGAAACTTTTGAGCTTCCGCCACGGTTCTGCATCCACGTGCGACAAGAACCCGTGCCACCAACGGATTGACGGAAAGTTTTTGCGAGAACTCCTGCTCAAGCTTGGGAACCTGAAGCAAAATATTCCAGTGCGTGCTTGAGGTTATACGAGCCATTCTGACCATCTCTTTTCTTTTTTAGAAGATGGTGCACCCCAAGTCATAAAACCGGTAGAGGGATACATACAAAGCCTTCTTTGGTCGTGGCCGACATACGCCGACCGGGGCATCTTGGATGCCCGCGCGTGTTTATCGCTACCCATTGTACCCGCACTACGCAACGTACATTATTAAAAGTCTTTAACTCCTCCGGATTCCAGCCATTTTGTCACAAATTCACCATAGTTTCCCGCAAGAATTGCCTCACGTGCTTGATGCATAAGGTTCAGTAAGAAATAAATATTGTGCATCGAAAGCAGCTCACCCGCGAGCATTTCATGCTGTCGAACAAGATGATTGAGATACGCCCGTGTATAGCCACCACTACACACCGGACAAGTACACGCACTGTCAATGGGACCACTGTCATGGACATACTTGGTGTTTTTCATGTTCATACGGCCTTGATACGAAAACGCCGTACCCATGCGCGCCGTTCTTGTAGGAAGCACGCAGTCAAACATATCGATGCCCGCCGCAACGCTGCGTATCAACGTTGTCGGATTACCAACACCCATGAGGTAACGTGGCTTTGTACGAGGCATATAGTCTGCACAGAGCGGTTCAAGGGTCTCAAACATCACCTCATGCGGCTCGCCTACAGAATAGCCTCCGATGCCGTACCCCGGAAAATCTCCCGCCTGCTCCAAATGCTCAATCGAGCGGCAGCGTAAATCAAGATGCATACCACCTTGCACGATGCCAAAAAGTGCCTGATCAGGACGTGTATGAGCCTGATAGCAGCGATCGGCCCATGCACTTGAAAGCTCAACGGATCGCTCCACCTTAGTGCGCGAGGACGGATAGCCAACGCATTGATCCAGCTGCATCACAATGTCCGCGCCAAGGTTTTGGGCAATCTGCATATTGGTCTCGGGAGTCCACCACGACCAGGCTCCGTCATAATCGACCGCACAGAATTTTACGCCCTCATCGGACAGTTTCATAAACTGCTCATGAGAAAATACCTGAAAACCACCCGAATCTGTCAGAATAGGCCCATCCCAGCACATAAACGAGTGCAAACCGCCCAACTCTGCGATAAGCTCATCGCCCGGTCGCTGGCTTAAGTGATAGGTATTGGCAAGTAAAATCTTCGTTCCCAAACTTTTAACGGTATCGGGCAGAAGACCTTTAACCGTTGCCTTGGTACCAACCGGCATAAAAATGGGTGTTGGAATATCGCCGTGAGGCGTGTGAAAAACGCCGGCACGGGCATGCGTTGTTGGATCTTCGGCAACTATGTCATAGGTAAACCATGCGGGGTCTTTCTTGGAAGCCCACAGCTCTTGATGGACGCAATGAACTTCAGTGGTAAATTTGGATGTCGTAGTTTTTTCAGTATGCGGCATATACCTTTGCAACCTCACTCATAACACGCGGGGCGAGAAGAACTTCTCGCCCGATACCATAAACGCAATAAAAATGGAAGCACACCTCAACCAAGAGCAGCTCAGAGCGTGCGCAAGGCATCAACCAACGCCGTCTTTGACTCCGTTTTTGCATCTTTCATCTTGATGAGACGTGCAGGACTTCCGGCAACCACGGCATGCGCAGGGACGTCGTCGGTAACAACGGCACCTGCCGCCACCACGGCTCCCTCTCCTACGTGCACGCCTTCGATAACCACGGCATTGGCACCAATCAATACGTCATCCTCGACGATAACCGGCGTTGCCGACGCAGGCTCAATCACACCTGCAAGAACGGCACCGGCACCAACATGACAGTGCTTACCGACAACCGCTCTTCCGCCAAGCACCGCTCCCATGTCAATCATGGTACCCTCACCGACAACGGCACCGATGTTGATAATGGCACCCATCATGATAACGGCGGAGTCTCCGATCTCAACATGTTCGCGGATAATGGCACCGGGCTCAATACGCGCGTTGAGATTTTTGACGTCAAGCAGAGGAACGCCTGAGTTGCGGCGGTCGTTTTCGATGTCATAATATGCGATTTTGTCAGCGTTTTTCTCAAGCGTGCACCTCAGCTCCGACCAATCGCCAAAGACAATTTTTACGGAGCCCATCCCATAGACGTGGGCATCCACCCCATAATCAACACACGCTCCATCCTTCTCGCAAACATAGACTTTGACCGGTGTTTTCTTGGGTGATGTTGCAATGTAGTTGATAATTTTTTGAGCGTCCGTAAGACTCTCCGTCTGCCTATTCAAAAGAGCCCTCCTCTTCTTGAAGCATAAGCTGATCAAAGGTATAGAAACCGTTTTTGCAGGCGAGAATTCTTTGGGCACATGCCACCGCTCCATTTACAAAAATCTGCCTGCTATTTGCCCGATGCGTAAAACAAAGTTCTTCGTCTTGTCCAAAAAAATGTACTTCATGAGTACCCGCAACCGTTCCCCCGCGAAGCGCGTGCATACCAATCTCACCTTTTGGACGAGGACCCACCATCCCAACACGACCGTTTACCACACACTCGTCTCCTTCGGGGTCAATGGCATGAAGGAGAAGTTTTGCGGTACCGGAAGGTGCGTCTGTCTTTTGGTTGTGATGCGTCTCAACAATCTCGATATCCCACTCGGAAAGAGCACGCGCCGCCTGCATAACGGCTCGCCGAAGAACGGCAATCCCAAGGGAGTAATTTGCAGAATAGACTACGCGGGTTTTCTCGCCAAGTGAGCGCAGCTCAACCAAATCAGACTCGTCATACCCCGTTGTGCCCGAAACAAGAGCAGCTCCCGTACGTATTACGTAGGCAAGAACATGCGGAAGAGCGCAGGCGTTGGAAAAGTCAATCACCACGTCAGCAACCGGTGCTTCCGCATCCAATTCCGCACAGTTCTGCGCGCCGTAGCTGCCGATAACGTCAAATGAATGGTCGGTAAGCGTCTGTTTGATGAGACTTCCCATGCGGCCTCTTCCCACGACGATTGCACTAGGCATGGAGAATACCTGCTTTCTTCAGTTCTGCGGCGAGAAGAGCCTTATGGGCATCGGTAAGCTTCCATAGGGGAAGACGGTAGTTCTCGCCCAGTAAACCCATTTCTGCAAGGGCATATTTTACCGGAATAGGATTGACCTCGCAAAAGAGTGCATGGATGAGGTCGAGGTTGGCAAGCTGAACCTCACGTGCTTTCTGAGGGTTCCCGTCGTGCCAATATGCCACAAGATTGTGCACCGTTTGCGGCGCGACGTTGGACCATACGGAAATGACGCCCGAAGCACCCAAAGACAACAGCGGTGCAATCATGTCGTCATTTCCTGACCACAGCGTAAAGTCATCGCCGACATACCGCGCGATCTTCGTCGCATAGGCAATATCTCCGGAAGCTTCTTTAATGCCCCACGCATTTGCATGTTTTGAGAGACGTGCCACATTTGCTTCAGAGAGTGTACATCCGGTACGACTTGGCACATTGTAGAGTAAACAGGGCACATCCACACGATCAAGTACATACGAGAAGTGCCGGTAGATGCCCTCCTCGTTGGACTTGTTATAGTAGGGAGTAATTAAAAGAAGCCCATCGACACCTGCCTCTTGGAGCATCTTTGACTTGCGCATTGACTCTGCCGTTGCGTTTGACCCCGCGCCTCCGATAATCGGAACACAGCCGGCCGCGCGCTCAACAACAGTACGGACAACTTCTACGTCCTCAGCATCAGTCATGGTGGCGGACTCACCGGTAGTCCCCAATACCAAAAGACCGTCAATGCCCCCGTCTACCTGAAAGTCCACAAATCTTTCAAGCGCTGCAAAATCAACGTCGCCCTTCTTGTCAAACGGCGTTACCAAGGCGGTAATTGCTCCCGTAAGGTGTGTTATATCCATTACGTCTCCTTTGTTTGCATAGGTACCCTGCTGGAGAAGGCAAAGCCTCTTGGTTGTTACTTACCCGTTACTTGCCCGTTACTTGCTATGCCTCCGGATGAGCAAGATCTGAAAAAGGTGAGCCGGGATAATCAAACGTTGCAAAGTAGTCCGCCATTGTCTCCGCACGGCGGATAAGCTCTACCGTCTTGTCCTCATGATAGAGCAACTCAGCCGAACGGAGCTTGCCGTTGTAGTTATATCCCATCGAAAAACCATGCGCTCCGGTATCGTGAATAAAGAGCAGGTCACCGACGTGAACTTTGGGAAGCGCGCGGTCGCGGGCAAACTGATCATTGTTTTCACATAAACCGCCGACGACACTATAAGCGTGATCAGCGGGAGCATCTTCAGATCCCATTACGGTGATGTGATGGTAGGCATCATAGATTGCCGGTCGCATCAGGTTTGCCGCACACGCATCAACGCCAAGATAGTCATGATAGGTAACCTTTTCATGAAGTACACGGGTAACCAAGCCGCCTGCCGGAGCCAAAAGCCACCTGCCAAGCTCAGAATATATGGCCACGTCATCCATGTTCTCAGGGACAAGCACTTCTTCGTATGCTCTTCGCACTCCCTCGCCAATGGCGCAAACATCGGCGCTTGTCTCTTCAGGCCGATAGGCAACACCGATACCACCGGAAAGATCAACAAACCCTATGTGAATACCAAGTTTTCTGTGCAGTCGCACGGCCAACTCAAAAAGAATACGGGCAAGCTTCGGATAGTAATCTTGCTCACGAGCATTGCTGGCGAGAAACGCATGCAATCCAAACACTTTTACACCGCGATCGCGCAAGACTCGAAACGTTTCAAAAAGCTGTGCCTCAGTCATGCCAAACTTCGCATCCGCGGGGTTTCCGATGATGCCGTTTGCGGACTCAAAGGTGCCTCCCGGATTAAACCGCGCACAGATGCTATCCGGGAGTACGCCCCCAAGAGCAACGTCGAGTGTATCAAGCATATCGCCACCGGCATCAAGATTGATAATGGCTCCCTGAACGGCGGCTCGTTTAAAGTCTTCAGGAGGCGTGTCGTTGGACGAAAGCATGATGTTTGAGCCCGTTACTCCACAGGCATCCGCGAGTACCAACTCTGTAGCCGTTGCACAATCACACCCGCAGCCAAGATCGCGCAGTAACTTGATGATTGTCGGATTGGGGGTCGCTTTTATCGCAAAGAACTCTCGAAACCCGGGATTCCATGAGAAGGCTTTCTGCAAAAGGCGCACACGACGCACGATTTCCGCCTCATCATAGATATGAAAAGGCGTGGGATACTTTTTGGTAATGCGTTCAAGCTCATCTTTTGTTATAAACGGGTGCTTTTTCAACACTTTTCCTCCAAAGCCTTATAGAGTACGAAGCCGATCCACAAACCCGTGCAATCGAGCAAGTCCTTCTCGAAGTGTCTCCTCAAAAACCGCATAGCTGATGCGCACAAAGCCCTCGGCACCAAAAAATACGCCGGGTACCAAAGCAACTCCTGCCTCTTCAATGGCCCGCAGACAGAATTCCTCACTTGAAAGGCCGAATTCCGAAATTCGGGGAAACGCGTAAAAAGCACCCTCCGGCCTTACCGTTGGCAAGGCCATCTTGGCGAGAGCGTCAAGGGTAATGTCTCTGCGCCTTCGGTACTTCTCGCGTGAATCAGACGTAGATGTTCTAAGCGCCTCGCAGGCAGAGGCCTGTAAAAATGACGGAACCGATGAAACCATTTGCTGGTGCACTTTTGCGATATCGGCCGCAAGACTATCGGTCGTTGCCACCCAACCAAGACGCCAGCCGGTCATTGCCCACGGTTTAGAGAAGCTGTTTGTCACAATAATGCGATCCGCAAGCTGCGGATATTTTGCTGCGAAACGCGGTACGTCTTGCACGTAGGAAAGCTCCCGATACACGTCATCGCAAATGACGTAGAAGTTTTTCTCAGCGGCAACGCGCGCCACCGCATCAAGAGATTCATGCGAAAGTATGCATCCCGTAGGGTTGTTGGGAGAAGTGAGTACTATCGCTTTCGTTCTCTTGGTTACTGCCGCCATAAGCGCGTCCGGACTGATTTGAAAGTCAGTTTGGACCGTATCAAGAATCACCGGAGTTGCGTGGAGAAGCGTGGTGATTGAGCTGTACACAATATAGGCCGGAGACGGAATGATTACTTCATCTCCTGGGTTGAGAAGAGCCGCGAGAGAAGCAAAAAGAGCTTCGGTTGCGCCAACCGTTACGACAACGCCGTCGGGAGTCACGGAAAACCCGCGCTCACACTCCCATGCCGCAATGGCGTCCCGCAACTCCGGATACCCCACGTTAGGCGGATAATGCGTATTTTTTGCTTTAAGCTCCGCATCAACCAAAGCCGAAATGTTTTGCGGCGTGTCTTCGGCCGGCTCGCCGATTGTCAGCGATATGCAATCGGGATTTGCGGAGGCAAGCGCCGAGAAGCGTCTGATGCCCGATGGCTTAAATGCGTGAAGAGTTGAATTTCTCGTAAGTGACATATGCAGTCCTTCGCAACCAAACGTCAAAGTACGCGGTATGATTTAAGCATACGACACAAACGTTGCGGAGAGGTTGCCGGCACGTAAATTTTTGTATTTACAGGCGTATCTCCGCAATTGCGATCCGTCGATATGCTCGCCGTGTTCATGAGGAGGCTCAATGAAAAAGCACGTCTTACGCGTTTTAAAGGTATTGCTTGGCATGGTAGTTGCCGTTACGCTTATCTTTGGTGGATACGTCCTCTATTTGCAGCTTAACTACTATCGTATTTCCGACAATACCGCCGTCACCAATGAGGGAGCCTCTCCTTCCACCACGCACATTGAGGTTGGTAAAGAGTACACCGCCTCAACCTACAACATTGGTTTTGGTGCCTATACTCCCGACTACACCTTCTTTATGGACGAAGGCATCATGGCCGACGGTACGCGGACCAAAGGTGAACACGGACGCGCCGTAAGTAAAGACTCTGTCGAGAAGTGCACTGAGGGAGCGCTGGGAACTATTGCCTCACTCAATAATGGAACAGCCCCTGATTTCATGCTCTTCCAGGAAGTGGACAGAAACTCTGACAGAAGTTATCACGTTAACCAAGTTCAAGAAACGGAATCAAAGTTCTCCCAAGATGCCTCCTATTTCGCGCAGAATTTCCATACCGGTTTTCTTGCGTACCCGATTCCTGAATTTCACGGAAGTGTGGACGCGGGTCTCATGACTCTCTCCAACGTCACAGCTGCAAAGAGCACGCGCCGAAGCTATCCCGTTGACCAGTCGTTCTTTGCAAAATTCTTTGACCTTGACCGCTGTTTCATGATCACGAGATACCCCACAAGTGACGGGCATGAGCTGGTACTTATCAATTCGCACATGTCTGCATACGATGCCGGAGGCACTATGCGCGCCAAACAACTTGCCATGCTGAGAGAAGTTCTTACGCAAGAGCGCGCCAAAGGCAATTATGTTATCGCCGGCGGGGATTGGAACCATGCGCTGGCAGGATCTCTTTCTCTGTATCCGTCTGACCAGCAAGTCCCTGACTGGGTCGCCGAGCTGAAAGACTCTGATCTGCCGGAAGGATTCTCCGTAGTTAAGGCCGACAACCTCGCAGACGTTCCCAGCTGTCGTGGTGACGATATCCCCTACACCAAAGGGCACACCTACACCACTACGGTTGACGGTTGGATTGTTTCCGACAACGTGAAAGCTCGGGCGGAAAACATTGATACCGGCTTTGCATACAGCGACCATAATCCCGTACTTCTGCGCTTTACGCTCGGTGCGAACGCATAGTAAGCCTAAGGTGTGAACGTACAGTAGTTGAGGTGGGAACGCGCGGTAACCGGAGATGCGCATACGCATAGCCGGAGATACAAGCACGCAGTAGCTGAAGTTCGAGTGCATAGTAGCCGGACTTTTGCGTTTTCTGCTTAGTATGAGCATGCGGTCGTCAAAAGAGCAATGCCTCATCAAATTCTATATAAATGTTGTAATTACAACGTTCTTCTCGGCACAAACGTGACAAACTGCTGTTGAGTAAAAAGTCAGCCTTGGTGGACTCTTGAAAGTAAACCGGGGTAGACTCTTTATGGATCACCGATATATTCATTGCTTCCTGAAGCTTCTTGAAAGGAGTTCTCATGCAAAACATGATTGATTTGGATAAATCCGTATACGAAATCTGCACAAAGTTCCCCGCCATCAAGGACCTTATGGCAGAAAACGGATTCAAAGAAATTACCGAGCCCGGTCGTCTGCAAACCATGGGTCGTTTTATGACGATTCCTAAGGGATGTGCACATAAAGGCGTTGATCTTGAAGGACTAAAGGATGTCTTCCGAGCTCACGGATTTATCATCAAAGGTGACGACGTTGCTACAAGCGACGATCCTCTCGCTGCAAGCGACGCTCCTCTCGCCACGACCCCTGAAGAGCGCAAGGCTCTCATTGCGCAGTATCTGGAGCGCCTCAACGACGGTGAGGATATCGAGAGTGTTCGTGAAGACTTTGCTCGCAACTTTAAGGACGTTTCCGGTGGTGAAATATCCACTGCCGAGCAGGAACTCATTGCGGGCGGCGTTCCCATGGAGAAGGTTCTTCGCCTCTGCGACGTTCATGCCTCGCTCTTTGAAGGTCATGTTGCCTGTGCACACAACACTGGAGCCGTTGAAGAGACACCGGGACATCCCGTATGGACCATGCGTCAGGAAAACGATCGCATTATGGCTTTTATCAACGATCGCGTAAAGCCTGACGTCAAACGCACCCGCATGCTCACCGAAGCCTCTTCTGCGGCAGAGCGTGAAGGCATCGTTGCCATTCTGAAGGCCGACATGGAAGCGTTTGATGAGGTGTTTATCCATTATAAGCGCAAAGAAGAACTGCTCTTTCCCCATCTTGAGCGTCACGACATCACAGGACCTTCTAAGGTCATGTGGGGCAAAGATGACGAGGTGAGAAATGCCGTGCATGGTGCTGAAGCTCTGCTTGAAGCCGCCTACGGTGAGTACGATTCCCAGCTTTTAGCAGGTGTTGCCGACTACCTTGATGAGGCCGTTGAAGGTGCCCTCTCCATGGTGAGTAAAGAAGAAAACGTGTTGATTCCACTTTCCCTCGAGCATCTCTCGGCAACCCAGTGGACCCAGATTGCCTCGGAGGAAAACGAGTTCGGTCACGCTTTTGGCGTCACTCCTCCTGCGTGGCACGCAGATCCGCTTGAGCTTGCAAACGATAAGCTGAACGAGATGGAAGCTACCGCCTCCGGTGAGAACGCAGAAAACTCCTCTGACACGCGCACTTCTCAAGATGAAACAATCCGTCTGTCTACCGGCGAGTTTACTCTCGCACAACTCGAAGCTGTGTTTGCAACCATTCCTTTGGACATTACCTTTGTGGACGCCAACGACAAGACCTGCTACTTCAGCCATGGCGATACCCGCGCTTTCCCGCGCCCCAAGAGTTGTCTTGGCCGCGATGTGTATGACTGCCATCCGCCCAAAAGCCAAGAAGCAGTACGCCGCATCTTGACCGAGTTCAAGAGCGGTAAGCGCGATGTTTCAGAGTTTTGGTTCAAGGCCATGGGTAAGTTCTTGTACGTCCGCTACTTTGCCGTTCGCGATGAGGCAGGCAACTACCTTGGTGCCCTTGAAACCACGCAAGACATCGGGCCTATCAAAGCACTTGAAGGCGAAAATCGCCGCGGATCTGATGCATAAGGGTGCTTTGACTCCACCTTGAATCATATGCTTCAACAGCACGTTCTTCTCGCCGCGCGTATAGCGAGAAGGACGTGTTTTCGACTATTAGTCCGTATGCTTGTCGACATCAATCCTGGAAAGCAATATGGTTAACCTGCAATTTTTGTATCAAGAATTAAGCACACAATAAGCTGATTTGTGCTGCTTGCAGTACTTTTCGGAATGTGGCTCAAATTTGCTGTTTACTGGTGGTTTTAGCCGACAAAAACGATGTTTAGTGGTGGTTTTTTCTCGGATTTGAGCGTTTAGTGGTGAATCAAATCACCCGTAAACGCTCAATTTGAAACCAATTCGCCGCCTCATATGAAAAGCACAACTAAAGCAGAACGACTACCTGCGGATTTGAAGTTCGAGCAAATCACAGAGAATCCACTTTAAAACTTTGTCGTTAAAACCGAGAGACTCTTGCAGTCTAAATTGCAATCAAAAACTCCTTGGAATGAAACCTTCAATCTTGGCTACAATAGTCACGAATCATCGACCAAAGGATTGTTATGTCACCATCAACACGCACTTCTCGCGACACTTCCCAGAGCGTATCTCGCAGTACATCTCGGCATACTCAAAACTATGCGTATGCCATCGTTGCGTCATGCATAGCCATTATGTTTTTCCCTTGTGCCATTATTCTGACCTGCTTTGGCATATTCATTACGCCTGTCACGCAGTATTTTGGCGTCCCAAAAGTCAGCTTTTCGCTCGTATTTTCCGTCATCTGTCTCACGATGATGGTTGCACTTCCCATTACGGGTCGGCTGCTAAAAAAATACAGCATGCGCACGATTCTTACGATCGATACGCTTCTTTGTGGTCTTGCATACGGTGCCATGGGATTGGTGCAGGCAGTTTGGCAGCTCTATATCTGCGGCATTGTCATTGGAATTGGTCTGCCAGGCCTCATCTTTTTAGCCGTGCCAACGCTCATAGGAAATTGGTTCTCCAAACGAGTCGGATTTTTTACCGGTCTGTGCTTTGCTTTTACCGGCATCGGCGGTGCTATTTTTAATCCCATTGGTTCAACGCTCATCGCAAGCGGCTCCGATGGTTGGCGTATGTGTTATTTCATCTTTGCCGCAATCATTCTTGTATGCACGCTGCCTTTTACCTTCTTCGTTGTTCGCGACAAGCCCTCTGATCTTGGACTTCTTCCCATGGGATCAGGCGAGAAGAACGCCGCTGCCTGTACCGATACCAGTATCGCTACCGCAACCGAAACCGATGTTGCTACCAGCGCCTCTACCGACGCCAAAACCGACACCGCCACTGTGAGCGTACACGCACAGTCAAACTTTGACAATGGCATCTCGGCACACAAGGCACTTCGAATGCCGTCTTTCTTCATGATTGGAGCATTCTACGCCCTCATTACCTTAAACCAGCAAATCTCGCAGTTTTTCCCCAGCTACGCAGCCACATTTGCCGCTACGGCACCTGAAATCGCCGCTGCCGGAGGCCTTATCGCCGGTGCCGTTATGGTCGGACAAGCCGTGGGAAAGGTGGCCCTTGGCGCTCTCAACGATACCTCCGAGAGAATCGCTTGTTTTGTTGGCGTTCTCTGCGGCGTCGTCGGTCTGGTACTGCTTTGGCTCAAGATAACCACACTTCCCATTATGCTTCTCGGAGCGGCTCTCTTTGGCGTGGTATATGCCATGACCACCGTTGAAACGCCTATCTTGGTCCGCGCGGTTTTTGGCAACAAAGACTATACGGTCATTTACTCCCAGATTGCCATTGTCAGCTCGCTCATGTCTGCAATCGCACTGGTGGTATGGAGTCTTATCGTCGATGGCTCAACCGGCGGATACGATATCCTGTTTGGCCTTGGCTTTGTCCTCATGCTCAGCTGTTTGATCTTGGCTCTTTTTGCACTCAGGAATGCACGCTGGGCAAACTGCACACGATAATTTCAAACAGAAACTTACTGACGTATCTCAAAAGCATCCGCTTCAGAGATGACCACGTCGGCATTATAAAACGCGAGAAGCGCCTCTATCAAAACCAGTGGCTTCATTGAGCTTCTCGTATAAATGCGAGTAAATCGCGGGAAACTGCAGGATATTTGCGTTAAGCCTAGCACGCAATCATACCTTTTACGTGAGAGGAAAAGAAATTCGTGAAGCTCATACATTTCTCCCGTGGCAATGCACTACCCTAGTATTTGAAAAAGAATTTGTGCCGGAGCAAAATAAGTGCCCATGCGCAATAAGTGCTCACGTGTCACTCGTATCGTAAGGTAGGTGTTATGGAACTCAGTCAGGCAATAGAGCATGCGAGTGCATATCTGATACCGGGGTTTTTGAACGACGATGCCACGCTCACGGCGGAACGTCTCAAAAACGAAGACGCTCTCAAGACACTCCTTGATGCCTGGAATGCTGCTCCAAAAGACAGTCTTCCGTTTTCTTTTGATTTGGTACGCCAGCTCGCCGACCGTAATCGCGAGGTTTGTGACCTCTATGGTTCCGAGCGCCTGCGTAATGTCAATGGAGTGTCGCTTGCGCGCGGACTTACCATCGAGGACACCGCGCGAGGAGTGGCAAAATTACAACACAGGCGCGAAACTGCGGTCATGAAAACGGCAGGTCCTACGCTTGCTGATTTAGCCCTCGCCTATCACGAAAAACCGGTTTCAGGCACGATTTTAGGCATCGACATCGAGACAACTTCTCGCTTCCCCGATCAAGGCTACATCATCAATATAGGTTTTGAGTTCTGGAATCTTGGTCCTGAGACCGTTCCGGTGGATCCTCATGCGGCATACTTCGGCATGCCGGAACTCTATCGCGAGAAGGGCGTTCCCCTGAGCGAAATCCATCATATTACCTGGCAAGACCTTGACGGACGACCATTGTTTCGCTCAGATAAAGCCGCTCAAAAAGCACTGCTTACCGCAATGAAAAAAGTTCCGTTCATGGCTCATAACGCTGCTTTTGAAGATTCCTGGTTCATGCTGCACATAGACGGATATGCGGAAGCTCGCAAAGAAGGCAAGATCGTCCCCGTCGACACGCGTGAAATCTGTCGCCGCCTTGATCCGGAGTTTCGCTCTCTTCTCCCCGCATCAAGACCCGCAAGTCTTGAAAACTGGGCGCGCAGACGCGGGACACTTGCGGCTCATGAGGTCGAGCAGCACCTTGGTCTTGACGATGTTGATCTTATGATTCGCACCGTACAGGCGGAACTGAACGAGAGAAATATGTTCAAAGCCTCGTAACACATTACGGCCGCTTGAGCTATATACTTGTTTGGTTATTTATTATGTCGTCATGCAGCACAAAATTGGCTGTATATATTTGACTCTTCGGACTCTCACTCTGAAGATGTCAGCTGTTAGGAGGAGCCTTGTCTCAAAACAAGCAGGTTCGTGTACGCTTCGCCCCCTCGCCCACCGGAAAGCTGCATATAGGAGGCGCACGCACCGCTATCTATAACTGGGCGTTTGCACGAGCCAACGGTGGAACCTTTATTCTGCGCATCGACGACACCGATCCCGCCCGCTCCACTGACGAAAATACGCAAATTATCCTGCGCGCCATGCGTTGGCTTGGTCTTGACTGGGACGAAGGTCCGGACAAGGGTGGCGATTTTGGCCCGTATGCACAAACCGAACGCCTTGAAATTTATCGTAAGGCCGCACACACCCTGCTGACAGAGGGTAAGGCATATCCGTGCTTCTGCACGCCGGAAAAGCTTGCGGCGGATAAAAAAGCGGCAGAAGAGCGGCATGACCCATTCCAAGGCTATCAACGTACCTGCAGAAACATTGATCCCAAAGAAGCTCAGGCACGCATTGAGGCCGGCGAGCCCTACACCATCCGCATCAAGGTACCGCTTGATCGAGGCGACGTCATCGTTCACGACGCGGTCCACGGCGATGTTACCTTCAACGCCCGTGAGCTCGATGATTTCATCATCTTCCGCTCTGACGGCACGCCAACATATAACTTTGCAACCGTTGTTGACGATGCCCTCATGGGTATCACGCACATCATCCGAGGCGACGATCATCTCTCCAATACTCCCCGACAGATAATGGTGTATGAAGCCCTTGGAGCGCCGATCCCTGAATTCGCCCATATCTCCATGATCTTGGGTCCCGACGGTAAAAAACTTTCCAAACGCCATGGCGCCACCTCTGTTGAAGAGTATCGCGATGCAGGTTACCTTTCCGATGCCTTCGTCAATTACCTGGCACTTCTCGGCTGGTCACTGGACGGAGAAACCACCATTGTCCCGCGCGACGTCCTTGCTTCTCAGTTCTCGCTCGACCACGTTTCAAAAAACCCCGCTAAATCAGATCCCGAGCGGCTCAACTGGATAAATGCTACCTACCTCTCGGCCATGGACAATAAAACGTTTTCCGTACAGGTTCTTATCCCGGAACTTGTCTCTGCAGGCTTGGAGCCCGTCTCCGGTACGGAAACCGATGCGGAAAAAATCTATGCCACACGTCCCGCCTGGTATGATCTGCTCTCTGAGATTCTTAAACCTCGCACCACCGTTTCCCCTGATGTTGTGGAGAAATCCCGCTTCCTCTACGAAGGCGCCGAGGTTACCTTTGACGAGAAGAGCGTCTCCAAGAGTCTTGCAAAGGACGGAGCTGTCTCCATTCTTGAAGCGGCACATGCCGCACTTCTGCCCGTTTCCGAATGGACTCCAGCAAACATTGACGCGGCACTTGAGGTCCTCCCCGAACAACTCGACCTCAAAAAACGTGTGGTTTTTCAAGCAGTTCGCGTTGCCGAATGCGGCAACATGGTTTCCCCGCCGCTTGGAGAATCCATGGCGCTTCTCGGCAAAGACATCGCTCTTGCACGACTTGAAAGAGCCCTTAAAATAGCCCAATAACGCGCAGATAATTCGCATTTTATATAAGGAGTTTCTCCATGATGACCATGTCTGCACTTGAGGTCTTGGGTCCCATTATGGTTGGCCCTTCCTCATCGCATACCGCAGGCGCTCTTCGCATTGCCCTCGCAGCCCGTTCGCTTGCGCCCGACCCTCTCGTTCGCGTAGAGTTCTGGCTCTACAACTCGTTTTCTCACACACACCGCGGACATGGCACCGATCAGGCCCTCGTTGCCGGTATGCTCGGCTGCGCTCCCGATGACAAACGAGTACGCGATTCCTTTGCCCTTGCAAAAGAGCACGGCCTGGCCTTTGACGTTATCGAGAAGGGCGACGATGAGTCGCTTCATCCCAATACCGTTGAAGTGCACATGTATGGCCCCGACACCGCACACGTGGCCGTCATGGGAGAGTCTATTGGCGGAGGCCGTATTCGCATCAGTGGCGTTAACGGTGCTCATGTCCGTATGGCCGGCGACATGCCTACCATCTTTGTCTCTCACCACGACACGCCTGGCGTTCTTGCGGCTCTTACGGCGGTTCTTGCCCAGCAGCATATCAACGTTGCAACCATGCGCACCTTCCGTGCTGCGCGCGGAGGTGTGGCATACACCATCTTTGAGATAGACGAGGAAATTTCTGAGCACACCCTTACTCTGTTTAGACAGG
>ERZ772956.732-NODE-732-length-23549-cov-5.399251_pt1 | contig 23549 bp, 20 predicted proteins | sample MGYA00580683_ERZ772956 | MGnify/ENA primary metagenome ERZ772956 (study PRJEB29015, sample SAMEA2738077) | human oral metagenome | biome: human oral; feature: human-associated habitat; material: saliva | place: China | collected 2212 ... | reverse complement strand
CCCACTTCTTCCCATTTATCTCATCATTCCTATATATTTATCTCATTGGGTTTCACCCGGATGTTGTTGCGCGAGGTTATCCGCTGTGAACCGTTACAGGATGCGCGCCGCCAGCAGGTCGTGCATATTGAGCGCGCCGACCAGTATGCCGTCGCCTTCTACCACCAAAAGGCCGTTTACATAGTTTTGCTGCATTTCTTTCAGGGCTTCGGTAGCGAGACGGTCGGGGGCGATGCTTTTCGGGTTGGGGTGCATCACGTCGTTTACCGTCAGCCCGGCAAAGGTTTCGCATTTTTGGAACAGGCGGCGCAGGTCGCCGTCGGTCAGGATGCCTTTCAGACGGCCTCCTTGGTCGGTAACGGCCAGCATCCCCAGCCCTTTTTCGCTCATGATGACCACAGCGTCTTTCAGTGGCGTATCTTCGGTTACGGCGGGCGAATTGTCGCCGCTGTGCATCAGGTCGGCCACGCGCAGCAGCAAACGCTTGCCCAGCCGTCCGGCGGGATGGCTGAGGGCGAAGTCTTCGCGGGTAAAGGAGCGTGCACGAAGCAGGGTGATGGCGAGTGCGTCGCCCAAGGCCATGACGGCGGTGGTGCTGGAAGTGGGGGCGAGGCCGAGCGGGCAGGCTTCCTGCGAAACGGCGGCGGTCAGGTGGATGTCGGCATGCCGCGCCATAGTGGATTCGGGATGGGCGGTAATGCAGATCAGGCAGATGTTTTTGCGTTTTAATGCCGGCAGGATGGCCGAAATTTCGTCGCTTTCGCCCGAATTGGAAATGGCCAGTACGACATCGCCGTCCACAATCATGCCTAAATCGCCATGGGCGGCTTCAGTAGGGTGAACGAAAAATGCCGGCGTGCCGGTGGAGGCGAGTGTGGCGGCGATTTTGTGACCGACGTGGCCTGATTTTCCAATACCCATGACCACCAGCCGTCCCATACAGGAAAGAATAGTGTCTGCGGCGGCGGCGAATGTGCCGTTGAGGCCGTCTGAAATTTCCTTCAAGCCGTCGGCTTCGATTTGCAATACTTCCCTTGCCCATTCGATGTATTGTTCTGCGTCGTTTGTCTGCATGGTGTCTGCCTTGTTCAAATATGATGTTTCGCGTAGGATGCGCTCCTTATTTATTTCGATATAAGGAAGCGGAAATGACTATTTTATCGGACGTTAAAGCCTTGGGCCAACAAATCTGGCTGGATAATTTATCCCGCTCGCTGGTGCAGGGCGGTGGATTGGCCGAATGGCTGGCAAAAGGCGTGTGCGGGGTAACGTCGAATCCGGCTATTTTTCAGAAAGCTTTTGCCGGAGACCCTCTGTATGCCGCCGATGTGGTGGATTTGAAGCGGCAGGATTTGTCGCCGAAACAGCGTTATGAAACTTTGGCGATAGACGATGTGCAGGCTGCCTGCGATGTATGCCTGCCGACGTATGAGGCCGACGGCGGACGAAGCGGCTTTGTCAGCTTGGAGGTTTCACCTGAGTTGGCGCACGATGCCGAAGGCACGGTGGCCGAAGCCAGGCGGCTTCATCGGGCAATCGGCAGAAAAAACGCGATGATCAAAGTGCCGGCAACCGATGAGGGTTTGAAAGCGTTGGAAGGTTTGGTGGCAGACGGCATCAGCGTCAATCTGACCCTGCTGTTTTCGCGCCAACAGACCTTGAAAGCCTATGAAGCTTATGTGCGCGGCATCCGTGCACGTTTGGCTGCAGGCGGCGCAGTGGCGGATATCCATGTGGTGGCCAGCTTTTTTATTTCGCGTATCGACAGTGCCTTGGATGCCGTGTTGCCCGAGCATCTGCGCGGTAAAACGGCGATTGCTTTGGCCAAAGCCGCTTATTTGGATTGGCAGCGGTTTTTTGATGGCGGCGATTTTTCCGGATTGTTGGAGCAGGGGGCAAACCGTGCCCAATTGTTGTGGGCTTCTACAGGCGTGAAAGATCCGGCTTATCCGGCCACATTGTATGTGGACAGCCTGATTGGCAGGGAAACGGTCAATACCGTGCCGGAAGCAACGTTGAAAGCCTTTATCGAACATGGTACGGCGCATTCGACTTTGTCCGAGCAAAGCGATGCCGCACTTGCCGTCTTGGAGGAAGTTGCGACGCTGGGTATAGATGTCGAAACATTGGCGGTGCGGTTGCAGCAAGACGGCTTGCAACAGTTTGAAGAGGCATTTGCCAAGCTTTTGGCACCGCTGGCATGATTTCTTATATTTTCAGACGGCCTGAGGCCGTCTGAAAATATTAAGCCTATGAAAGGGAACGAAACGGTTTGCCTGTATCGATAGGATAAATCGATTGGCTTTTGCGTTAAACCGGCTAAGTGTCTTGGATGTGAATGTTTGATGGGAATAAAGGCAAGAAGTAAACTGTCTTCATGTTACAAATTTATTGATTTACCCTATTCCAATCATGCATTCCGTGATTTAAGTGCATCTGAAAATATGAAAATAAAAAAACCCTGCTTTGGCAGGGTTTTTTTGCAGAAACGGATTAACGTTTCGAGAATTGTTTTGCACGACGTGCTTTGCGTAAGCCCGGTTTTTTACGCTCAACTTCACGAGCATCACGGGTAACAAAGCCGGCTTGAGATAATGCGGGTTTCAGGGCTGCATCGTAGTCAATCAGCGCACGGGTAATGCCGTGGCGGATAGCACCGGATTGGCCGGTTTCGCCGCCGCCGGTTACATTGACTTTAATGTCGAAAGATTCTGCATTTTCGGTCAAAACCAAGGGTTGGCGGACAACCATGCGGCTGGTTTCACGGGCGAAGAACTCGTCAACCGGACGGCCGTTTACAATGATTTGACCGTTGCCTTTTTGCAGGAATACTCGGGCAACCGAACTTTTGCGGCGGCCTGTGCCGTAGTAATATTTACCGTTCATGTCGCGTCCTTATTTCAATTCCAGAGCTTTGGGCTGCTGGGCGGCATGCTGGTGTTCTGCACCTGCATACACTTTCAGTTTTTTAATCATCGCATAACCCAAAGGGCCTTTGGGCAGCATACCTTTAACGGCTTTTTCCAGTGCGCGACCGGGGAAGCGGTCTTGCATTTCGCGGAAGGTGCGCTCGTAGATGCCGCCGGGAAAGCCTGAGTGGCGATAGTATTTTTTGTCTTCGAATTTCGCACCGGTAACGCGCAGTTTGTCCGCATTGATAACGATGATGTAATCGCCGGTATCAACGTGCGGTGTGTATTCGGGCTTGTGTTTGCCGCGCAGGCGGCTGGCGACTTCGGCTGCAACGCGACCCAGAACTTTATCTGTGGCATCGATTACAAACCATTCGCGCTTCACCTCGTGCGGTTTGGCTGAAAAGGTTTTCATAGGGTAATTCCAAAGGTATATAGAAAGCTGCCGATTTTAGAGCGTTCTCGTATGGATGTCAATCAAGGATAAGGTTTGTTGTGCAGCTGCGGCGGCTTGTGTGGTTTGCGCCGTAAAAACACCGCGCTTGTTTGGCAGGGGTAAATGCGAAGCGGTACCGAAATGATTCCGGTACCGCTTTTTGAGGGTTTCCCCGCCGGTGGCGTTTCGGCTCAATCCGCTTGAACCTTGTCAAACAAGGCGGCTGCCTCGGGCAGTTTCGGGTGCGTTCCTAAAGGAACGCTCGCGCCCACTGCACTCCCGACAACCTTAAGCGAACGTATTGGTTCAAAGGAATGTATGCCTTCACGGACACCGCAGGGAAAAAGGGAGGGTCAGGGAACTTTGGATAGTGCTTTTTCGCACACCCCAACCATATCGGCTATTCTACGCTCAAATTCTCCGATTGCCAAACCATCTTTCATTGAGATTTTGAGTAGGTCGTGGACGACGTTTAAGGCGGCCATGATGATGATTTTATCGGTTTCGACAATGCGGCCGCCGTTTTGTATGGCTTCGATTTTTTGGTTCAGCATGTCTATGGCTTGGAGTAGTGTTGCTTTTTCGGAAGTCGGGGTTCCGATGCCGAAGGTGCGTCCCATGATGGATACGGAAACTTGTTCGGTTTGTTGTGTCATTTTTCAGTCTCCGGGGATGTTTCAGACGGCGTTTTGGTCGGCAGCCGGGCAAGCAGTCGGCGGATTTCGGCGGCACTTTCTTCCAATAGGGTGCGGTAGTGCCGGTTTTCTTCCGTCAGGATGTCGATTTTGCTTTGAAGGTCGTGTTTCAGTTTGTCTACTTGTACCAGCAGGGCTTCGCTTAATTCGTCTATGGCCGCCTGGTGCTGTTCGTCTTTGCGTTTTTGTTCGGCTTTGAGCCGGACGTTTTCCAGTTGGTGTCTGCGGCTTTCGCCCAACAGGGTTTCGAATTTTTGTACCAGTTGGTAGACGCGGGCTTCCAGTTTTTCCAAGGGTTGGGTCATGCGGTGCTCCGTGTAGGCCGTCTGAAACGTTTTCAGACGGCCTGGGGTTATTCCGATTTGGCTTCGCGCATCATCAGACGTTCAGCGACATCTTTTGCGCTCAGTTCGTTGCGTACGAGTTCGTACAGGGTTTGGGTAATCGGCATGTCGATTTGGTGGCGGCAGGCGGTGTTGAATACTTCGTCTATGGTGGGTACGCCTTCGGCAACATGGCCGATTTCGGTCAGGACTTGGTGCAGGGGCTTGCCGGAAGCCAGGCCCAGGCCGACTTTTCGGTTACGCGACAGTGCGCCGGTGCAGGTGAGGATGAGGTCGCCCATGCCGGCCAGCCCCATCATGGTTTTTTGTTGCGCGCCCAGTGCGACGGCCAAACGGGTCATTTCGGCCAAGCCGCGCGTAACCAGTGCGGCTCGGGCGTTCATGCCGTATTCGAGGCCGTCTGAAAGGCCGGTGGCGATGGCCATGACGTTTTTGACTGCGCCGCCGACGGCTGCGCCGATGATGTCGGTGTTGGCATACAGGCGCATGACGGGTGTGTTTAGTTCTTGCACCAGCCCGTTAATCCATTTTTCGTTTTCTGAAGCCAAAACGACGGCGCAGGGCAGTTGTTTGGCGAGTTCTTGGGCGAAGCTGGGGCCGGAAAGGACGCCGATTTTGTCGTTGTCGGGCAGGATTTCTCGGACGACTTGGAAGGTCAGAAGGCCGGTGTCGAGTTCGAAGCCTTTGCAGGCGGTGAGGATGGGCAGGTGGCCGTAACCGGCTTGTTTGATCAATTCGACACTGTCGCGCAGGCCGGCTACGGAGGTAACCATTAAAACCAGTTCGCTGCCGTCGAGGGCTTCGGTCAGTTCCGTGTACGCGGTCAGGTTGTCGGGCAAGGGAAAACCCGGGAGGTAACGTTGGTTTTCCCGTTCGTTTTGCATGGCGGCCATTTGTTCGCGGTTGCGCGCCCAAATGGAAACCGGATGGCCATGGAGGGAAAAGTGGATGGCAAGGGCCGTTCCCCATGAGCCGGCGCCGATGACGGTAATTTTCATGTTGTGTTTTCCATGCTGAGCGGCCGGCTGTTCGGAGGTTTGCCCCGCCGTTTGTTGTCTGCGGGTTTTCAGACGGCCTGATTGAAACAGGGCTGCATTATTGCATTTTGGCTGTTTTTTCTCAAATTCAGCGGTTTGTGCCGTTGTGTGCTTTCAGACGGCCTTATGTCGGAAGGCTGTTTGTCATATGGCGCGCATCTAGGGTGCGGTTGGTTTATTTTTGCAATGTTTGTTTGTCCAATTCCACTTGGGCAAGTAAACCATGCCCTGTGCGCCGGTTGTCGGACAGTATCAGTTTCCCGCCGTAACGTTTGGCGATGGTGTCGGCAATGGACAGGCCGAGCCCTGTGCCTTGCTGTTCGCTGCCCAGTATGCGGTAGAAGGGGTCGAGTACGCGCCGGCGTTCTTCCGGCGGAATGCCAGGGCCGTTGTCTTCAACCCACAGGGTCAGGTGTGTGTCGTTGTCGTCAAAGCCGAGATCGATTTGGCCTGAATCTGGCGTGTAGCGGATTGCGTTATCGGTCAGTGTTTTAATTAGGGTGTAAATTTCTGTTTCATTTGCATAAATTTCGCAGTTTCGTTCGACGGCGATGCCGATGTCTTGTCCTTTGGCGGCGGCAAGGGGGTGAAGTTCTTCCAATATGCGTCGGAACAGTTGTTGCAGGTTGACGGCGGCGAACGGACGTTTTGCATCCGGCGATTGGGCGCGTGCCAATGATAAAAGCTGTTCGAGCAGGTGCCGTTGGCGGGCGATGCTGGTTTGGATTTGCCGGGCTTGTAGTTTGGCGTCATCTGCAAGGGGGAGTTGGTTTAAGCGTTCGACTTGCAGGGAAAGCGCGGTCATCGGGCTGCGCATTTCGTGTGCCGCATCGGCGATGAAGCGTTGTTGTTGGCGGATGTTGTCGTCCGTGCGTTTCAATAGGCGGTTGATGGCGGCAATAAAACCGGTCATTTCGCTGGGGGCATCTGTGTCGTTCAGTGGGGAAAGGTCGTTTTCCTGCCGTACGGACAGGCTTTGCGACAGCCGTTTTACCGGCAGCATGGTGCGCGAGACTACCCAAACGGTCAGCAAGATGGTTAAGGGAATGGATAAAAGGAGCGGGATAACGCTGTGAAAGGCTGCATTTTCAGCCAGGTCGGCGCGGTATTCGTTTTCTTGTATGACGGCGATTGGGCCGTGTGAACCGTGGTGCAGATAGATTCGGTAGTCGTCTCCATCGTCCCGCAAATCGTGGAAGCCGTCGGACAAATCTGCAGGGATATTCAGACGGCCTTGTTTTCCGGGACGTTGGGTGAAGATGCGGGAATCGCTGTCTATATCGGTTTCATCTTCGTCTGAAGAGGAAAGTGCGGCTGTTTGACGTAAAAGGTCGTCTTGTAACTCTTCTGTTTCGTGATAGGTCGTATAGAAGGAAAATCCGCCGGCTATCACGGCCAGTAGCAGGGAAACGGCAATGACGGCCAGGCTGATTCTGGCTTGCAGCGAGTTTTTGATGAGTCGGAAAGTACGGTTCATGCCAAATGTTGTGTGTGAGGTGAGGTTTAGGGTGTGGATTGTAACGGGTGAAAATTAGTAGAAAAATAGTTTTGTGTGCGTTCTAGGTGCAATTTTCTTGCGTAGGGTCAATGGTTGATTGTTATGATTTGAGAGTTTCGGTATGCAGATGGTTGTAATGTGGCAAAATCGGTAAAAAAGAAAATCATAGGAAAAAAACATTTAAATCAAGGGGAGGGGAGACGGCAGGCTTGGGTTTTTCGTAAATTCTCTGGGGTAATATTGCGGCGGTATCGAAAAAATGGCGGGATATTCGGCAAACTCTTCCGAGAATAGGGTATTAAATCTATAATGGCCGTCTGAAATTTGTATTTGGACGGTTGTTGCTTGGCAGTAAAAATGCCTGTGCCGCCTCCGATTAAATTAATTTGAATGATTTAAAGGAACTGTAATCATGGCTCAAACGAACGTTGCTTCGGGTCCCATGTACAAAACCAATTTTGCTTTTGCCGTCATGCTTATTGGTATGGTCGGCTATTTTATTTATTGGGGTCTCGGATATACCAACCACAATCATACGACGATGTTTTTGCTGGCCACGTTTTTCGGTGTGTTCATGGCATTCAATATCGGCGGAAACGATGTGGCCAATTCGTTTGGTACGTCGGTTGGTGCAGGTACTTTGACCATTCCCCAAGCTTTGATTGTGGCTGCCGTTTTTGAAGTCAGCGGTGCCGTGATTGCAGGGGGGGAGGTAACGGCAACCATACGTAACGGTATTGTGCAGATGGAAGCCTTGCCGATGGAGCCCATGCAGTTCGTTTATTTGATGTTGTCCGCGCTGTTGGCTGCTGCTTTATGGTTATTGTTTGCCACAAAAAAAGGATTGCCGGTTTCCACTACGCACGCAATTATCGGTGGTATCGTCGGTAGTTCGATGATGTTGGGCTTTTTGCTGACAAACAACGGTGCAGGAACGTTGGCATTGGTGAAGTGGGGAAAAATAGGAGAGATTGCCATTTCTTGGGTTTTATCGCCGGTTCTGGGTGGTATGGTATCTTATTTATTGTTTTATCAGGTAAAAAAGCATGTTTTGGATTATAACAATGATATTGAACGTCAATTGAAAGAAATTAAAACTGAGAAAAAAGCATATAAAGAGGAACATCGTCTAAGGTTTGAAGCATTGCCGGAACAGGAACGGTTGGAAGCCGCTTCAGCTATGGCCAGGGATGCTCAAATTTACGGTGAAATCGATTTTGATCCGAATGAATTGGAGTCTGCCTACTATAAGGGGCTGCATAATATTGATCAGCGAAAAAATAATATCGATACATATAAAGCATTGCATTCATGGGTACCTCTGATTTCGTCTGTTGGTGGGATGATGATTGCCTCCATGTTGATTTTTAAAGGGTTGAAAAATTTAAACCTTGGTATGAGTGAGTTGGCGAGTTACCTGACCATACTTATGATTGGTGCCGGTATTTGGTTGGCAACCTTTATTTATGCGAAAACTTTAAAGCGCAAGGACTTGTCCAAATCAACTTTTTTAATGTTCTCTTGGATGCAAGTATTTACGGCGGCAGGGTTCGCATTTAGTCACGGCGCAAATGACATTGCGAATGCTATCGGGCCGTTTGCAGCCATTATGGATGTATTGCGGACAGATGAAATAGGTGTTTCCGCACCTGTGCCTCCGGTTGTTTTGCTGACGTTTGGTATCGCTTTGATTGTCGGTTTGTGGTTTATTGGTAAAGAAGTCATTGCAACTGTAGGGACAAATTTGGCAGAAATGCATCCTTCGTCAGGTTTTACGGCGGAATTGGCAGCAGCTTCCGTGGTTATGGCCGCCTCTTTATTGGGATTGCCTGTGTCTAGTACACATATTTTGGTTGGTGCGGTTTTAGGGATTGGTTTGGTAAATCGTAATGCAAATTGGAAAGCAATGAAGCCAATTGCATTGGCATGGGTAATTACATTACCGGCTGCTTCAGTTTTGTCTATAGGTTGTTTTCTAATATTAAGGGCAATTTTTAGTTAATTCAGGAATGTATATTTTGAGATAGATTTTGTCAGATGCTGATGAAATATTTATAATAAGCGTAAAAGCTATTCCTGGGCAGTGCTTAAATAATTGTTTTGGGAGTAGGAAAATTTTGATAGGTTAAATTTTTATGAGTATGGGATTATTAAGGGTTTTGGTTCAGAATAAAACCCTCAGCAGTGAACAAGCGGGACGCTATCAACAAGCATTGAAAGATAATAAAGATATTATTGCTATGTTGTTTGCTGACGGGATAACTAATCCCAAAGCATTGGCAGAATTGTTGGCTGGGATGTTCAATTACCCTGTTCTTGATTTGAATTACTATCCGCGTAGCAATATCGTTCAGGATGTTTTAAACGAGGAGCAAATGCAGGCTAATGCGTGTGTTCCTATATTTAAACGTGGGAATAAGATATTCCTTGCAGTATCAGATCCAACAAGAATTCAAGAATACCAGAAAGTTGTATTTGCTTCAGGATTTCAAATAGATTTGGTAATTGTTCGCCATGACCAGTTAATGACGTTGGTTGAATGGCTTGGACAGAGGTCTACCACTATCTTGCGTGAGATGTCTCAGGATCAGTTGGATGTGGGGGCATCGCAATCATTATATATCGATAATGAAGAGGCCGAGGATGGGCCTATTGCGCGGTTTATTCATAAAACTCTATCTGATGCATTAAATGCAGGTGCTTCTGATATCCATTTTGAGTTTTATGAGCAGATGGCACGTGTGCGGTTCCGTGTGGATGGGCAATTGCGAGAAGTTGTGCAACCTCCTGTTGCAATACGTGGGCAATTGGCGTCACGTATTAAGGTGATGGCAAGATTAGATATTTCTGAAAAACGAATTCCTCAAGATGGACGCATCCAAATTGCTTTTTCTAAACATGGTAGACCCACAGATTTTCGTGTGAGTACATTGCCAACGTTGTTTGGTGAAAAAGTTGTGATGCGTATTCTTAATTCGGATGCAGCATCATTGAATATTGATCAGCTTGGATTTGAAGATTTCCAAAAAGAATTATTATTGGAAGCAATTCATCGACCGTATGGGATGGTCTTAGTAACTGGGCCTACAGGTTCTGGTAAAACTGTTTCGCTGTATACTTGTTTGAATATTCTAAATACTGAAGGGGTAAATATTTCTACGGCAGAAGATCCTGCAGAGATTAATTTACCTGGAATTAATCAGGTAAATGTAAATGACAAACAAGGGTTAACTTTTGCTGCTGCACTAAAATCGTTTCTGCGCCAAGATCCGGATATTATTATGGTTGGTGAGATTCGTGATTTGGAAACTGCAGATATTGCTATTAAAGCATCGCAGACAGGGCATATGGTGTTTTCTACATTGCATACCAATAATGCTCCTGCAACATTGTCTCGTATGTTGAATATGGGTGTTGCACCATTTAATATAGCTAGTTCCGTTAGTCTCATTATGGCGCAAAGGTTATTGCGTAGATTGTGTTCAAATTGTAAGGAACCAATGGAAAGACCTCCTGAGCATGCCTTGAGAAAGGCAGGTTTTTCAGATGAAGATTTAGCTAAAGATTGGACAATGTATCGAGCGGTAGGTTGTGATACATGCAGAGGTAAAGGTTATAAGGGGCGTGCTGGTGTATATGAAGTAATGCCAATTACAGATGAAATGCAAAGAGTGATTATGGAAGGTGGAACAGAAGTAGATATTCAAAAAATGGCATATCAAGAGGGAATGGTAGATCTACGTCGAGCAGGTTTATTGAAGGTAATGAGCGGTATTACTTCTCTAGAAGAAGTATTAGCTCATACCAATGATTAATTTAGACAAGTATGGATTGGGAAAATGAAGATAAATAAAGCAAAAAATGAAAAAGGGCATCGTTTTACTTTTGAAGGGAAACATACACAAAGTGAACAGATTGTACGTGGTGAAGTCGTTGCAGCTAATGAGGATGAGGCGAAGAAAAAATTATTACGTAGAGGAATTAAACCTACTCGTGTGACTAAAGTAAAAGCCACCCGTAAGAAGCGAATTACTCAAGCAGATATTACGGTTTTTACTCGACAACTCGCTACTATGATGAAGGCTGGATTGCCTTTAATGCAAGCTTTTGAGATTGTTGCTAGAGGGCATGTTAATCCTTCGATGACTCAGTTGTTGATGGCTATACGCAGCGATGTGGAGCAGGGGTCTTCGATGGGGGCTGCATTTGCAAAGCATCCCAAGTATTTTGATAAATTTTATTGTAACTTAATTTCTGCAGGTGAAGCTGGTGGTGTGTTAGAACATTTATTAGATAAGCTCGCTGTATACAAAGAAAAAACTCAGTCTATCAAGAAAAAAGTTAAATCGGCTCTTACTTATCCTATAGCCGTTGTTGCCGTGGCGGTTATATTGGTTATTGTAATGATGATGTATGTATTGCCTGCATTTGGTAAGATTTATAAGGATATGGGTGCTGAATTGCCAGGATTGACACAAATGTTAATGAGTGCATCAGATTTTTTTGTTGAATATGGCTGGATTGTAATTATTGTTTTAATAGGGTTAATTGTTGGGTTTGTTCATTTACATCGAAATTCACCTGAACTGCAAAAAAGGGTAGATATGTTGGTACTTAAAATGCCAATCTTTGGTGATATTGTACGAAAAGCTACTATTGCTAGATGGGCTCGGACGACAGCTAGTTTGTTTGCTGCAGGTGTTCCTTTAGTTGAGGCATTGGATTCAGTTGCTGGTGCTTCAGGTAATATTTTATATGAAGAGGCTACTATTTCAATTAAATCACAGGTAAATCAAGGTATGTCATTAACATCGGGGATGCAGAATACGGGCCTTTTCCCTAATATGGTTCTACAAATGGCAGCTATTGGTGAAGAGTCAGGGTCACTTGATGATATGTTAAATAAAGCAGCTGAATTTTATGAGGAAGAGGTAGATACTGCAGTTGCTCAATTATCCTCTTTGATGGAACCTATTATAATGGTGGTTTTAGGAAGTATTATTGGTACTATGTTGGTTGCTATGTATTTGCCTCTGTTCAATATAGGCAATGTTGTCGGGTAAAGGCTTGTTAATTAGATGTATGCATGGATTACGGAAACTTATGCTCCTTGGGTTGTCCAATTAGCTATTGTCTTTGGTTTATTAGTGGGTAGTTTTTTAAATGTAGTGATCTATCGTATTCCTGTTATGATGGAACGCGAATGGACTGTTTTCGCAAAGACACATCTAAATATTGCCTTAACTGATGATGAAAAAGAGCCATTTAGTTTAACTAAACCGGCATCGCGATGTCCAAAATGTGGAAATTCGGTAAAGCCTTGGCAAAATATACCCGTTCTGAGTTATATTTTATTGAAGGGTCAATGTCATAAGTGCCATGTCCATATCAGTTTGCGGTATCCATTGATTGAAATCTTGACTGCTTGTGTATTCGGTATTGTTGCAGTCTGTTATGGATGGTCTTGGATCACTTTAACGGGTTTTATATTTTCTGCAATTTTGATAGCGTTGACATTCATTGATGCAGATACTCAATATTTACCTGATGAACTTACTAATCCTTTAATTTGGTTGGGATTGTTGGCTAATTCTACAGGAAATGGGTTGGTCGATTTGAAACAATCTCTTTTGGGAGCCGTATTTGGATATTTAAGTTTATGGTTGTTAAATAAAATCCATAAAATGATTCGCGGCATAGATGGAATTGGTGGTGGGGATTTTAAATTGTTGGCGGCTTTAGGGGCTTGGTTGGGTAGTTTGGTATTACCTATAATAGTCCTTGTTGCGGCAATAATCAGCATCCTGGCTGCTGTAGTGATGAAAGTTGCGAAGAGCCAGCCTATCGCATTCGGTCCCAGCTTGGCTATTGCTGGATGGGTAGTGTTTATAGCCTATGATAAAGTGATTGCTGGGGTGAATTGGTGGTTGCACCAGTCAGGGTTGGCATAGTGACGATTTGGATTGGTCTAACTGGTGGGATCGGCAGCGGAAAATCACAGGCCGCTGCCGAATTTTCGTTTTTGAGTGTTCCTGTGCTGGATGCGGATGCGGTTAGCAGAGAATTGACGGGGGAGAATGGCAAGGCGTTGCCTTTGATACGGAAATGTTTTGGCGAGTCAGTTTTTATGGGGGCTCAGTTAAATCGTGCAGTGATGCGGCAATTGGTTTTTGCAGACAGTAGTGCAAGGCAGGATTTAGAAAATATGATGTTGCCTTTGATTATGGAAGAAATTCAGAATCGGCAATTGTTATATCAACAACAACCATATGGAGTCATTGAAATTCCTTTGCTGCAAGAAAAAAAGGAATTTCAGGCACTTGTTCAGCATGCTTTACTGATAGCTGCGGATGAATCAATCAGAATAAATCGTGTTATGGCTAGAAGCAATTTGTCAGAGTCAGAGGTTAGAAAAATTATTGCGGCACAGAGCGAGAATAGCTCAAGGTATTGGATGGCTAATGAGATTATTTTGAATAATGGAGGTAAGGATGAGTTGACGCAAAAGATAGGCCGTCTGAATCAGTATTATCAATCTTGTTTTAATGGTTAGAAACGGATATTGAGATGATTACTTTCGAACACCCTTTGTCTGAACGGGTTCGTAACTTTTTGCGGATTGAATATTTGTTTAAGCGTTTCCAAGATGAGATTGTATGCAGCGATTCTGTTTGGGCACATCATTTGGCGTTAGCCACATTATTTGACATCATGGAGTGTGCGGCCCGTGCCGAGTTGAAACTGGATATTTTGCAGGAATTGGAACGTCAAAAGCAAATGATGGCGCAGAACCGTGATCGGCAATCCGCATTATTGTTGCAGGAAGATTTGAAGCAGGTTGCGCAAGGACTTTTGGGGATACAGCAAAAGTTTGGCCAGCATTTGCGTGAAAATGAATGGTTGATGGCGATTAAACAGCGCATGCTTGTACCTGGAGGGACCAGCCCGTTTGATGTGCCGTCTTATTACTATTGGCAGCAGCGGCCTTTTGAGGAACGTAAAGCCGATTTGCAGAATTGGATTCGTACGTTAATGCCTACTTATGATGCCATTTCCGTATTGTTGCGCATTTTGCGAAAAAATTCGCGGGCAGTAAATTGCTTCGCGAAGCATGGTAATTATCAACATCCTAGTCTGGCGCAGAATATTCATATGTTGAGCATAGAAGTGGATGAAGCAGACAGGGCGATACCGGAAGTTTCTGCCAATAAGTATTTCACCCATATACGCTTTCTAGCCGTATCAGATGAGCGCCTCAGAGGTTCTCAGCTTGATCAGGATATACGGTTTAAAATGATTATGAGCAGTTTTGATCCGGTGGTGGAATGATGGAGATCGATATGCGAAAAGTAAAATGTCCGCGTTGCGGCATAGTTACAGAGTGGTCTTCAGCTAACCCGTATCGGCCTTTTTGCAGCAAACGTTGTAAAAATATTGATTTGGGTGCCTGGGCTGATGAGGATTATCGTGTAACGATGATTGATCAGGAAGATTTTTTGTTGGAACTACAACAGGTTGAGTAAATTCCCTAGAGTTGGTAAATAAAATTCGGAATATATCTTTCTTGTTCTATTCATGCAGCTTCAGGTTTTATTGTTGCCCCCAATTTTTAGTTTAATCCAAAAATAGAAAAGACTGCCAATGCAGTCTTTTTTATTTTCTTTTTCAAAAAATTAGCTACGTTTGAACATGTTGCCAAATTTTTGGTTAAATTTATCTACACGACCGGTTGTATCTACGATTTTTTGGGTTCCGGTGTAGAACGGGTGGCATTGTGAGCAAACCTCAATATTGAAGTTTTCTTTTTCCATTGAAGATTTAGTTACAAATTTGTTGCCGCAAGAGCAAGTAACATTAACTTCATGATAATCTGGATGAATATTTTGTTTCATTTTAATTCCTTTGGTTGGCGGGCACAGGGGATGTGCCTGTGCTTCAAAATATCCCTTTCGGGAAGGCGGCGGATTATGGCCTAAATGGTTTGTTTTGGCAAGTTTTTTATCTTTTGCCCATTTGTTGTTTCCGGTTAGTAGTGCGGTGGGACTTCATCACGGAGGCTATACGGCTCTTGATCACCGTCTTGGTTTTTATCTTGAATTTTCCGATACAGCAGCTTGAGTTGTGCTTGTTGCAAATCCAATGTTTGCCGCATTTGGACAACAGTGTCGTTCAGGCTGTCAATCAGTTCGCCTTGTAAGGCCGTCTGAATTTCCAGTTCGGTAATGCGTTGAGCCAGTTCTTCCATTTACAGCACCATTGCGGCAATCCAGCCGGCAATCATCAGCGGGATATTGTAGTGGATAAAGGTGGGGATAACCGAGTCACGGATATGGTCGTGTTGGCCGTCGGCGTTCAGTCCCATGGTCGGACCCAAGGTCGAATCTGATGCGGGGGAGCCTGCATCACCCAATGCGCCGGCAGTACCGACAATGGCTACGGTTGCCAATGGTGAAAAGCCGAGGCTGATACACAGCGGTACATAAATCGCCGTAATAATCGGCAGGGTGGAAAAGGAAGAGCCGATGCCCATTGTGACCAGCAGGCCGACCAATAGCATGACAAATGCCGCCATGCCTTTGTTGCCGCCGAACATCGCCATGCTGTTTTCCACCAAAGGCTGGATATCGCCAGTTGCTTTCATGACTGCTGCAAATCCTTGGGCGGCAATCATAATAAAGCCGACCATCGCCATCATTTTAATACCTTCGCCAAAAACATCGTTGGCGGCATTCCGATTGATGACGCCAAGCATCATGAAAACCGCGAAACCGACCATTGCCCCTAAAACCAGCGCATCTTTGTACTTCAACTGTATGGCGAAGCAGACGGCAATCGCTATTGCCGCCACCATGCTGCGGTAGGCGGAAGGTTGCGGTTGTTCGGCCGCTTTTTGATGATCGACCGTATCGATATCATTGGTTTGATAAAGACGCGGTTTGCGATAATGAATCAAGGCCAGCAGTAAGCCGGCCACCATGCCCAAAGCGGGGATGGCCATTGCTTGCATGACATTGATGTCTTTCACCTCCATGCCCGATGTGCGGATATTGCCCAACAGGATTTCGTTGAGGAAAATTGCGCCGAATCCGTAAGGTAGGAACATATAGGTGGTTACCAGGCCGAAGGTAATGACGCAGGCAATCAGCCTACGATCGATTTTCAGGCGGTTAAATACCAGCAGCAACGGCGGCACAATCATTGGGATAAAGGCGATATGGATGGGGACGACGTTTTGGCTCATGACACCCATGACCAAGATGATGGATAACAACAGCCATTTGACCGCTTTTTCCCCGGTTTGAGAGTTTTGCCCTTGATTCAGGCGGCGGACAATCGAGCCGGCCAATTGTTGCGGCAGGCCGGAGTGGGTGATTGCCATTGCGAAAGCCCCCAGCATCGCATACGACAACGCGATTTGCGCCCCGCCTTTCAAGCCTTCGTTAAAAGCGGAAATAATGCCGGTTTTAGTCACTTCTCCCGACATGTCCGTTACATTTGCCAACGGCATTTCTGCCACCAGTCCGCCGACAAACGCCCCGATTGCCAAGCTCAACACTACATGTATGCGCGATAGTGACAATGCCAACATGACGATTACGGCGATTACGACAGCATTGGGCGTCCCCATTATGCTTAATAACATCTTTCACTCCTCATTGCCGAATGGTTTGACGATGCGCCAAGCGGTTTCAGACGGCCTAATTGTTAACATTTTCAAATATTAACATAAGCATACAAAAACACCAAGCATCAGGCCGTCTGAAAGCCCGGTTGCAACAAAGTTTGAAAAGCAACTTCAGTTTTTTCTTGCACTGAAACGATTGAAACTTCATTGAAGCGCGTTTTCAGACGGCCTTTTGTGACGGATTGCCGTATAGGGGTGTCGAGAATTGGGTCATTCCCTTGTGTGGTGCGGTGTATTAACGCAAAGTGCCGGTAAAGACTTTTTTCCGTTTCCAAAATGCCCGTTCGGCTTTGGTTCTAATATTCAGAACGCCGCCGTGTTCGCCGTCTGTGGTCAGCGTTAGGTTTTTCAGACGGCCTTTTTGCAGGGCGAGGCGGATGGGGGTGAAAAAGCGGACATCCCAATCGGCCAGCAGTTGGCGATACGATTCTTCATCATCCGCCGCCACGGACACGGTCAAATCATCCAGAAAAATCAGGCCGTCTGAAACCTGTTGGCTGCATTCCTCCAGCATGGCTTCGAATGCCGCCCAGTCGTAGGGCGCGGCATCGTGTGGCAGGTCGGGGTGGAGCAGCCAACTGCTGTCCGTAGCGGTAAAGCCGGCTGCGGCTTGCCCGTCCGAATGCCCGGGCCACAGCCATACGCCGTTAACCGGCATTGTGCGAGCGGCATTGAGTGGATGGGCGTGCAGCCACATTTGGATTTCCGTTTGCTTGGACAGCCAATCCGGTGCGGCATACCGTTCCATCCGCTCCATCCCGTCAGCCTGCCCGAGCATATCCAGAACCGATGGAATCTGCCAGTCAGGCTGTTTGGGTAAGGTCAGCAGCCATAAGTCGGGTTTGAACGGGTAAAACCGCCAACCGTCCTCACAAAAAAAATCATTCAATCCGGCGCACCACTGCGCCGCCTCTTGTGCCGTTACCGACAAGGCGCGGCCGGATGCGAGGTGCGCCTGATTCATGCCCATTTGCTGACAGACGGGTGCGGCCAGCAGGGCGGGCGTGTCTGCGGACAGCCCCAGTTCGGCCAATATCGAAATTTCCGGCTTGCCCCGCCAAAGATGGCGGGCATAAAAAACAGATGTTTCGGCGGGCAATGAAGTAAAGTGTCCGAAACGCAGCAGTGCGTTAAGGCCGGGCGTATCGAACGGCACAGGTCTTTCAGACGGCCTGTTCAATGAAGGGATGGCAAGGGTCAGATTCATCATGGTTCGGCATTGTTCGGATTAGCGTTATTTTACGCGCTTTTTCCGCATGGTGAGGATTTCTATGAGGATTTATAGTATACTGAAACGTTTGAAGGTAAATGAAAATCTGTTTGTAAGGCTTTGTGCCTGATGGCGAATCAGGCCGTCTGAAACGGAAAAATGAAGCAATGAAAAAGATTTTTTCCCATCGTTTTTTGCAGCGTAAATCCATCTGCTGGTCGCTGCTGGGTATACTGCTGCCCGTATCGGGGGCAATGACGGCTTATGCCGTAACTTCTCCGCCCAAGCAAGACGAATTGTTTAAAACCGAAGTCGTTGTGAAGGAGCTGCCGCCGATTCAAGTGTCCGATGTCGAAAATCGGGCGGGATATTGGCTGGAAGAAGCGGCTCAAGAAGGTGATACGCTGTATACCATGCTGTCGCGCTACGGCTTGAGCGACACCGATATTGCCAATGCCCTGAAAGGCAATGGCGAAGACGGCGGTATCGACAAGAAATTACAACGGCTTCGTTCGGGGCAAACCATCAGTGTTTTAATGGACGGCAGCAACCGGCCGGCTGCCATCCAGTTTTTTAACGATGACGATAATGGCGAAAAAAACCTGATTGCCATCGGTAAAATCAAAGGAGAGTGGCAGGCGAGCGCATCAGAAATCGAGATGAAAACCTTGCCGACACTGAAATCCGTCGTTGTCCGCACATCCGCCAAGGGTTCGTTGGCACAAGCAGGCGTAGGCATCGAATTGCGTGAATCGCTGCGCGATATTTTCAGCGAACAATTCAATTTGGACGATTTGAAAGAGGGCGATCAAATACGCCTGCTGTACAACAGCATGTATTTCCGTGGACAGGAAATGGCGGCAGGCGATATCTTGGCGGTGGAAATTGTAAAAGGCGGTAAAACCTATCAGGCTTACTACTACGACAAAGGCGATGAGGGCGGCAGCTATTACGATTATGACGGCGAGCCGTTGAAGTCCGACAGTCTGAACGGTTTTTCCTTTATGCCGCTGCAAAACTATACCCGCGTTTCCTCACCCTACGGCATCCGTGTCCATCCCGTGCTGCATACCGTTAAAATGCACACAGGTATAGACTATGCTGCCCCACCCGGCACGCCGGTTTATGCGCCGGCCGACGGTACGCTTACCTTCAAAGGTTGGAAAGGCGGCTACGGATATACTGTAATGCTGATGCACAGCAACGGAGTGGAAACGCTATATGGCCATTTAAGTGCTTTCTCTCCCTCAAAAGGCCATGTGAAGGCGGGAGAAGTCATCGGCTTTGTCGGTTCCTCTGGCCGCTCTACCGGTCCACACCTACATTATGAAGCACGGATTAATGGTCAGCATGTCAATCCAACTACAGTGGCATTGCCGACCCCGAAAATGGAAAAAATCCATTTGGCTTCTTTCCTGCGGCAACGGCAGAAAGCTGAAGACACAATGGCGGTCATTCATGATTTGCCGGTTACGGTGGCGCAACTATATTGATTGGATTTTTGTAGTTGCGAAGGCCGTCTGAAAATCACGAATCAAGGGTTTAATTTCCTTGAAACAGTGTTTTCAGACGGCCTTCTCAGTATCTGTCAGGAATATCTTCGACAGTTGGAGTTTGTGCTTTCCGTATCGGACAGCCTCTCCATAAGTTCAAAAAAGTAAAGTATGCTTTTAGAATCAATATTGCTGTATAATGAAAAGAGCAGCAGTATCAAGTAATTTGACATCATTCAGACATTAATTCACATGATTGCGAATCGAATAATATAACTCAAGGATGCATAACAATGAAAACGTTGAAGCAAAAAAAAATTTCGGGGTTTCCCTTTAAGCCGACCGCGCTTTTTGCGGCTTTAATGGTGGTTGGGATTCCTTATGCGCAAGCGGTAACAGGGCCGTTTGCTACCGTTCCCTTGCATCTTCAGGATAACTCTGAATCAGTTACAGAAGGTGTCAAGCCGAATGTACTGTTGCAGATTGATGATTCGGGCAGTATGAAGGCCTATATGAACGGTTCAGAAGATATCTCTGATGGCGGACCCACACGTATCGAAGTGGTCAAGACGGCTCTGGCCAAACTGCTAACCAATCCTGAATTCAAGGATGCGGTTAATTGGAATATGATTACTTTGTGTAATACTGACGGTTTTTGGCCAAATGGTTATAGGGATGGCGATCCTGCCTGGCAATTTGGCGTAGCACCGGGAGATTTGCTTCAGCGCGTGGAAAAATTGACATTTAAGTGCGCAACCCCCTCAACAGAGCGGTATTTAGATTCATTGCATATTTTACGTAGCACTTATGATGCAAATAATGCGTATCGCTGTCAGAAAAATTATGTGGTCCTATTCTCAGATGGCGATGCCAACGGCTATCGGATAAATATGGATGGGGACTCGACAACGGGTTTTTTCCCGTCAGCAGATAACGACAGGCACAACAATTATCATAGACTTGTATCGTCATATGGTCCTCCGATGGCTCCGTGGTGGGCAAGAGGCAACCGTTTCACTTATTTGCATAGGGATCCCGATAAGTTCACCGACTATATTCCCGGCGTGAGTCAGGCGGTTGGTCAAAGCAAATTGGGCCGTGATAAAGAAGGTAAGCTTATAGCCGTGCCTATTTCCCCGCGGCAAGTCGTCGGAGGTAGGCATGCTTCTGCCTTGCTGATTAAAGAGGGAAGTGGTTATAGATGGAATCAGGCCTTTGTAGATTTTGGTTATTCAAATGGACGTTATCCTCAATCCGTTTGGGCTTCCGACGGAAGGGCTATACAATACTTTGCCGAATATGTCTATGAGACCGACTTGAAAAAAGGCGGCTTGGATGCGGCCGGGAAAAGCTGGGATGATCCGAAAGTCAACGGCGGCAAACAAACCATCGGTACTTTTACTATCGGCTTCGGTAGCGGCTTGAGTAATAATGGCAAGGTATATTTGTCCCGCAGTGCCACCGCCAATGGGGGGCAATATTTGGTTGCCAATAATCAGGCTGATTTGGATAACGCATTCCTGAAGATTTTCTCGCAGATTAAAAGTGAAAATTCGACTGCAGCAGGTTCGTCTTTTGCTAGTACCACTCCTGCAATTAATGTGAACGATGCAGACAAGAAGGCTGTTGGAGCAGCTGCTATTTTTCAAAATCTTCAATCTGGAAGTAGTGAAATTCGGATTTACGATATAAGTAGTAGCGGCGCATTGCAAAATACATACCGTACACCGAATTTTGCTAATAGACGTACATTGATTAATGTCGGTAATAAAGTTGAATGGTTTAACGACCGTCTTTCTGTAGGTAGCAACGCTTATTTCAACATTCCTTCAGCAAGTAATAATTCCAATGAATGGAAAACTTCGCTAGCACCTTGGTTGAATAGAAGTGCTCCTGATGCGGCAATTGCGGCAATCAATACTAATCAATTAAGCTACCGTATTCGTGGAACCAACCCTGATGAAAGGAATATGGGTGATGTTGTCGGTTCGGATTTGATTACCCTTGGTGGACAAAAATACAATCGGCAGCAGTATATGGTTACCGCCGCGAATGACGGCATGGTTTATTTGTTTGAAAGTTCTTCCGATTCTAATCATCCGTATGATTTGAAATTGAATTACCTGCCTGCCGGTATGGAACGCTCTTCAATTCATGAAACCGTAGCGACTAATCTGAAGGATATCGTTGATCCTCAATATGGTAAGGTTTCCGATAAGCCTCATGTTTACTTAAATGATGGGGGTATCACTTATCGTACGACTGACAAATCTAGGCCGCAATTGCATTTTATTGCAGGTAATATGGGACGGGGAGCAAGGGGAGCTTATGCTCTGGCGTTGGGCGGTAAATTACCTGAATCCGGAAAAAATGCCGGCCTTGATGCTGCTCAAAATGACTGGGATAAATCGGTTCCTTTATTTGAAACGCAAAAAGGAAACGATAATGTCATGGGGTATACCATCGGTGCACCGCAGATTGGTCGCGTTTCCACAGATCGTACACTTGCAGCAGACAATAGTTCCATGACCACTAATCTGTATGATGTCAAATATGCTGTTTTTGTTAGCAGCGGTACGCGGAACCTCTCTAAATTGTCCGGCAATGACGATAATACAGAAGCTGCTTTGTATATTTACAATGCGCTAGATAAAGAAAACGTCGGTTTGCCTGATCCTTCAGGTACCCAGCCTAGAAACGCGATGTCGGCAGGCCAGTTGATTAAGAAAATCTCAGTACCAAATGCAGAGCAAAATCGTGGCGGCTTAATGCAGCCTACCGTAGTGGATGTAAACTTTGACGGTGTGGCAGATGTTGCCTATGCTGCGGATTATTCGGGAGGCCTGTATCGTTTTGATTTGCGAGGTCCTTTAAATTCATGGGCTGCCAAAAAGATATTCCAAGCCAAGCCGGGGCAAAAAGTAACCTCTGCACCTGCTGTGTTTAGACGTGACCAAGACAAATATATTATTAGTTTTGGCACAGGCAGTGATTTATATCAAAGCGATTTAAGTGATGGTACTCAGCAGTCCGTTTATGGTATTTATGACGATTTGACTGTGTTGAATCCGACTGAAAAAACAACGGTGAATTTGCTTCAGCAAACGATGAGTACGGACGGAAACAAACGCAGTATGACTGATACGCGCCTGGATCCTGCAACTTATCAAGGTTGGTATTTTGATCTCCAACTGCCAAATCAGGCAGGTGAAGCGAGTGAGCGCGTAGTTGTGCAACCCGATATGCTGTTAAGGACGCTTGTCTTCAGCACCCGGAGTTATAAGCGTATCGAACATGCTCCAACTGGAGGTTCAATAAGTGGTGATAAATGTGAACCTACTGTAAAACGTACCGAATCCGCAGGTTCAGGCTGGATTATGCAGGTTAAAGTCGATAACGGCGGTGATATTGCCAAAACCGAAGGTACGCCGGAAGGTGTCAATCACCGCGAGTATGCTTATTTGGACTTCGAGGGTACGAATAAGACTAAAGATGTTGGCGACAAGGACGTTAAGAAGTATACAGGTTTTAGCTACAATGCCGGCCTGCCTAACTATGCGCTCTTGCTTGGTAGCAGTAATGACTCTCTTACTGGTTCCCAAAGCTCTACTACTATTTTTGGAGCACACCGCAGTGGTGAAGACGATGTTTTACGCGCCGGCGGTAAGCCTGCGCCCAGCATTTGTTTCTCTGGCGTAAATAATACTGCCTATATCGGCGGTACTAAGGGTACGCAAGGTGTTCACTCTGTGGTAAAAGCATATGGAAAAATCTGTCAGGCCGGTCTTCGCCGTATCTCTTGGCGGGAAATCTTCTAAAGATTCTGGTTGATTTTCAGTTTAAGCGACGTACAGAGAGTAAATCGCCGATATCCTTTAAATAAAGGTGTCGGCGATTTTATGTTCAAGGCGGATGATTTAACGTCCAGAATCTATACAGTTTAATTCATCTTTAAATGCATAGTACTTTTTTGATGCATCATGTGGATTGTTATTTCTATTTGCTGTTACGTGTCGGTTTATGGGAATTTCACCATTAAACTATTACAGTGAGGAATAATGCATTAAGCAGCGCGAGAATTGTGTTAAAGGCCGTCTGAAAACCTGTTTTTCGGTTTTCAGACGGCCTTTATTTTACGTCAAACCGCTTACGCGCCGCGTTTTTCCAAAGCGGCTACGGCGGGCAACTCTTTGCCTTCCAAGAATTCGAGGAACGCGCCGCCGCCGGTGGAGATGTAGC
>ERZ772956.728-NODE-728-length-23660-cov-19.239271_pt1 | contig 23660 bp, 24 predicted proteins | sample MGYA00580683_ERZ772956 | MGnify/ENA primary metagenome ERZ772956 (study PRJEB29015, sample SAMEA2738077) | human oral metagenome | biome: human oral; feature: human-associated habitat; material: saliva | place: China | collected 2212 ... | reverse complement strand
GAAACATCAGCGATCGGGAGATACGCAGGGTTCAAGATGAGTTGAACCACCGGCCGAGAAAAACACTTGGCTACGAAACGCCAAGTGTTTTATTCTTAAATCTGTTCCAACCACTGGTACCCTAGTGTTGCACTTGAAATCCGAATCCAAGGTCGTCTGAAAAGGTTTTCAGACGACGTTTTGTGTTTTTAGGGAAGGGCGGATTGATGGATAGCTGCTGGGTTTTATCCGGTGTCCGAACCTGCTGCAAGCCATTTGCCGCCGTTTTCAGACGACCTTGTGTATGAGTTAAGAAATATCAAAGAAGCAGCGTTTCTTGTTAGCAATCTGAGTGTAAATTGCGTGTTCAGGATTGAGGTTTGTACAGACAGTCGGTACAATTCCATTTCATTTTGCCACATCAAAAGAGATTTCTATGAGCCTTATCGGCGAAATTTTGCCTTTGTCCCATATCGTTTTAGACTTGGAAGTCGGCAGCAAAAAACGCTTGTTTGAAGAAGCGGGCCTGCTGCTTGAACATGAAGCAGAATTACCTCACGGCGATGTCTTCGACTGCCTGTTTGCCCGCGAAAAGCTGGGTTCGACCGGCTTGGGGCAGGGCGTCGCCATCCCGCACGGCCGTCATGCCTGCGTGAAAAAAGCCACCGGCGCGTTTATCCGCACGAAAGAACCGGTCGCTTTCGATGCGCCCGACGGCAAACCCGTATCCCTGATTTTCACTTTGTTGGTGCCGGAAAATGCGACTGGCGAGCATTTGGAAGTCTTGTCCAAACTGGCGGGCAGGTTCTCGCAAAAAGCCGTCCGTGAAGCCTTGATGTCCGCAACCTCTGCCGAGGAGGTGCGCAAACTTCTGGCAGAAGAGTAAAGAATGCCCAGTATATCCGTCCGCCGCCTGTTTTCCGACAATCAGCACAAGCTCCAACTTGCTTGGGCGGCAGGCAATTCGGGTGCGGACAACCGCATCGGAGTAGAGGCCGACAAACCCGTTTTGGCGTTGGTCGGCCATTTGAATTTTATCCATCCCAATCAAATCCAAGTCGTCGGTGTTGCCGAAGCCGAATATCTCAAGCGTCTCGAATCGGGCGAGTTGAATTACGATTTCGGCGAACTCTTCGATATTCCCATGTCGCTGGTCATCGTTGCCAACGGTCTGGCGGTTTCGCCCAAATTGCGCGATTACTGCCATAAAAACGACATCCCGCTCTTGACTTCCAAGCTCGAAAGCCCGTATTTGATGGACGTGTTGCGGATTTATCTGCAACGCACGCTGGCGACTTCCATCGTCAAGCATGGCGTATTCCTCGATGTATTTGAAGTCGGCGTGTTGATTACCGGTCATTCCGGCTTGGGTAAAAGCGAGTTGGCGTTGGAATTGATTTCGCGCGGACACAGCCTGATTGCCGATGATGCGGTCGAGCTTTTCCGCACCGGACCCGAAACGCTCGAAGGCCGCTGCCCGCCGATGCTGCGCGATTTCCTTGAAGTGCGTGGGTTAGGCATACTCAACATCCGCCACATTTTCGGCGAAACTTCCATCCGTCCGAAAAAAATCCTCCAGTTGATTATCAACCTGGTCGCTGCCGACGACGATTACATGAAGCAGCTCGACCGCTTGAGCATACGCACGGAAACCGAGTCCATCCTCAACGTCAACGTCCGTTCCGTCACCCTGCCTGTCGCCGTCGGTCGAAACCTTGCGGTATTGGTGGAAGCGGCGGTGCGCAACTACATCCTCCAGTTGCGCGGCAAAGACAGTACCAAAGAATTCCTCGAACGCCATCAAACACAACTCAAAGAAAACGAACAAAACCATGAAAATCGTCCTGATTAGCGGATTGTCCGGCTCGGGCAAGTCCGTTGCCCTCAAACAGCTTGAAGACCTCGGCTATTTCTGCGTGGACAACCTGCCGCTGGAAATGCTGCCTTCGCTGGTGCTGCACCATATCGAGCGCGCCGATGAAACCAAACTCGGCGTGAGCGTCGATGTCCGCTCCGGCATCAACATTCAGGAAGCGCAGGAGCAAATCCAATACCTGCGCGATGAAGGCCATCAGGTCGAAGTATTGTTTGTGGAGGCAGAAGAAAGCGTGCTGGTGCGCCGTTTTTCCGAAACGCGGCGCGGCCATCCGCTGTCGGGACTGAACCTTACCCTGCTGGAAAGCCTGCAAAAAGAGCGCGAATGGCTGTTCCCGCTCAAAGACATCGCCTACTGCATCGACACATCCAAAATGAACGCGCAGCAATTGCGTTACGCCGTTCAACAATGGCTCAACATCGAGCGCAGAGGGCTTTTGGTTATCCTCGAGTCTTTCGGCTTCAAATACGGCGTGCCGAACAACGCCGATTTCATGTTCGATATGCGCAGCCTGCCCAATCCCTATTACGATCCCGAGCTGCGCCCCTATACCGGCATGGACGCCCCCATTCAAGCGTATCTCGACCAGCAGCCCCTGGCGCAGGAAATGGTGGACGATATCGACCACTTTATGAACCACTGGCTTCCGCGCCTGCAAAAAGAAAGCCGCAGCTACGTGACCATCGCCATCGGCTGTACCGGCGGGCAGCACCGTTCCGTCTATGTCGTCGAAAAACTCGCCCAACGCCTGCAAGGGCATTACGAACTGCTGGTCCGCCACAGACAGGCGCAAAACCTGTCCGGACGCTGATTCCCCTTTTCAGACGACCTTTTCGATATAAAAGGAGAAACCCATGAAACACATCATCACCCTCGCACTCGCCTGCACACTCGCCGCCTGCGCCACCGAAGTCCCCGCCTACCGCTGGCACCGCACCGGCGCAAGCGAATCCGACGTTTCCCGCCAAATCAACGTTTGCAAATCACAAGCGCAACACGACGCCAAACACGGACGCGAATCCAAATCCCTTGAACAATGTATGGACGAAGCCGGCTACTACCGCTACGAACACGGCAACCTCTAAACCTTGAGCGCCCCAATCCAAAAGGTCGTCTGAAAAACCGCGAAGGCTTTCAGACGACCTTTGCACAGAAAACGGACAAACCTCAGGTCGTCTGAAAACACCGCCGAACCACTTTTCAGACGACCCACCGCAAATCAGACAGAAAGAATAAAACATGGCAATCCAATGGTTTCCCGGCCACATGAACAAAGCAAAAAAAGCCATCGCCGAGCGCGCCAAAAGCGTCGACATGGTGATTGAAATGCTGGACGCACGAATGCCCGCCTCCAGCGAAAACCCCCTGCTAGCCCAGCTTTCCAAAGGCAAGCCCAAACTCAAAATCCTCAACAAACAAGACCTTGCCGACCCAGAGCGCACCAAAATCTGGCTCGAACACTACAACAGCCGCCCCGATACCCGCGCCATCGCCCTCGATTCCTCCGAAACCGGCGTGCACGGCAAAATCACCCAAGCCTGCCGCGCCATGATTCCCCACCGCCAAGGCATAGAAAAACCCCTGCGCGTCCTCATCTGCGGCATCCCCAACGTCGGCAAATCCACCCTCATCAACGGCATGATAGGCAAAAAATCCGCCAAAACCGGCAACGAACCCGGCATCACCAAAGCCGAACAACGCCTCTTTCTCGCCGACGACTTCTGGCTCTACGACACCCCTGGAATGCTGTGGCCGAAAATCATCGTCGAAGAAGGCGGCTACAACCTCGCCGCCGGCGGCGCAGTCGGACGCAACGCGCTGGACGAAGAAGAAGTCGCCCTCGAACTTTTAGACTACCTCCGCCGCCACTACCTCCCCATGCTGCAAGAACGCTACCAAGCCGACAAAGACCCCAGCAGCCACTGGGACGACAATTCATGGCTCGAATGGATAGCCAAAAAACGCGGCGCAGTCTTGAGCGGCGGACGGGTCAACTACCAAAAAGCCGCCGAAAACATCCTCACCGACTTCCGCGAAGGCAAAATCGGCAGAATCACCCTAGAAACGCCGAACCAATGGGAAACATGGCTCAAAAAAGCCCGCCAAAAAGAAGCCGAACTCAAAGCCATACGCGAAGCCAGAAAAGCGGAACGCAAAGGGCAGAAGCCTGCGGACGAGTAGGGCGGTGTGGTGGGCTAAAATAGAAAATATTCCGTGTCTCCATTTCCGTATAGCAATGAATTCAAGCATCGGACGCTATATAATTTGCTATAAAAAGGTCGTCTGAAACCCGAAACTGATTTTCAGACGACCTGTTCCAAATATTCACAATCAACAAGAAAACCAAAAAATGACCGAAACCCAATCCCTAGAACTCGCCAAAGCGTTGATTTCCCGCCCGTCCGTTACCCCCGACGACCGAAATTGCCAAAAACTGCTTGCCGAACGCCTGCACAAAATCGGTTTTGCGGCTGAAGAACTCCATTTCGGCGACACCAAAAACATCTGGTTGCGACGCGGCACGAAAGCTCCTGTCGTCTGTTTTGCAGGGCATACCGACGTCGTGCCGACAGGCCCTGTTGAAAAATGGGATTCGCCCCCGTTCGAGCCGACCGAGCGCGACGGAAGATTATACGGGCGCGGCGCGGCGGACATGAAAACCAGCATCGCCTGCTTCGTTACCGCCTGCGAACGCTTTGTTGCCGAACATCCCGACCACCAAGGCAGCATTGCGCTCCTGATTACTTCCGACGAAGAGGGCGACGCGCTGGACGGTACGACCAAAGTCGTCGATGTATTGAAAGCGCGCGACGAGCTTATCGACTACTGCATCGTCGGCGAACCGACCGCCGTGGACAAATTGGGCGATATGATTAAAAACGGCCGACGCGGCTCGCTGTCGGGCAACCTGACCGTCAAAGGCAAGCAAGGCCATATCGCCTATCCCCATTTGGCAATCAACCCCGTCCACACTTTTGCCCCGGCCTTGTTAGAGCTGACGCAGGAAGTCTGGGACGAAGGCAACGAATACTTCCCACCGACCAGCTTTCAAATTTCCAATATCAACGGCGGCACAGGCGCGACCAACGTCATTCCGGGCGAGCTGAACGTCAAATTCAATTTCCGCTTCTCCACCGAGTCCACCGAAGCAGGGCTGAAACAACGCGTCCACGCCATTTTGGACAAACACGGCGTGCAATACGATTTGCAGTGGTCGTGCTCGGGGCAGCCCTTCCTGACCCACGCGGGCAAACTGACCGACGTGGCACGCGCAGCCATTGCCGAAACCTGCGGCGTAGAGACCGAATTGTCCACCACCGGCGGCACTTCGGACGGACGCTTCATCAAAGCCATTGCGAAAGAACTCATCGAATTAGGCCCGTCCAATGCCACCATCCACCAAATCAACGAAAACGTGCGGCTGGACGATATTCCGAAGCTGTCGGCGGTGTATGAGGGGATATTGGCGCGGTTGTTGGCTGAAAAGGCCGTCTGAAAAGAAGATGGGCTATCGGATATGGATGTCCGATAATTTGATTAGATCTAACGTGAGTTTGAGATAACGCATTGATTTTTATGTAGAGCGATTTATTTGAACGGCAATCCATTCCCTCTCCCGTGGGAGAGGGTTAGGGAGAGGGCATTGGGGCGGCAACGGAAATATTGTCTGTATCTGCCCCGTTTTACCCTCTCCCCGACCCTCCCCCGCAGGGGAGGGAGCCAAGTTGCAGGCACGCCGACGGAATTTCGCTTCGCATCAACTGCCTTATTTCGAACGCATGTCAAACTTAAATTTGCAAGGCCGTCTGAAAAGCAGATTGCTTGTCGGATATGGATGTCTGACAATTTGATTAGACCTAACGTGAGTTTGAGATAACGCATTGATTTTTATGTGGAGCGATTTATTTGAACGGCAATCCATTCCCTCTCCCGTGGGAGAGGGTTAGGGAGAGGGCATTGGGGCGGCAACGGAAATATTGTCTGTATCTGCCCCGTTTTACCCTCTCCCCGACCCTCCCCCACAGGGGAGGGAGCCAAGTTGCAGGCACGCCGATGGAATATGGTTGAAACCCGGCCCTTCAGGGCAGTAGAATTTTGGTTTATTTTTTGGGAAGTAACCCCTTCCAAATCAGGGTAAACAGGGCTGCGCCTTATGTGCAGCCCTGTGTGTTGAAACATTGAGGAATATAACCGTGCCGTCAAATTACTTTCATACGCGTGAACGATTGGGTGCTTTAGGCGGCATCGTGCAACATCATACCGCCTTGTACCGCAGCGTGGCGGTACATGAACCGACCGTAGTTATCGTGCGGCGCGGATGCAAGAAGCTGCGGTGGGCGGGGCGCGAATTGAGGATTGCGGCGGGTGAGGCTGTCGCATTGGCAGGCGGACAGACGTTTGACGTCATCAATATTCCTGATTCAGACGACCTCTATCAGGCGCAATGGATTGCTTTCGAACAGGAAGCCATAGAAAGGTTTGCCGCACAATACGGGACGGCGCAGGCAGTGTGCGATGCGGTGAAGCTGCCGCACCCCGGGCGGATGAACGCCGCGTTTGATTATGCGGCTGCGGTACTGGCGGATGAAGAAGTGCCGCACAATGCGGCGGAGGCCGCGCTTTGCGGCGTGTTGGCGTGGTTGCAGCATGACGGCATCGGTTTTACCGTGTACGAAGGCGTCAACCTGATGCGGCAAATCCGCAAACTGATTACCGCCGATATGGCTGCAGACTGGTCGTCGGCGATGCTGGCGCAGCGGCTTAATTGCAGCGAGGCTGCGTTGCGGCGGCGGTTGGCGCGGCAGGACACGAATTTCCGTACGCTGCTGACGGATGTACGCATGATGCGCGCGCTGACGCTGTTGCAGGTTACGCAATGGCCGGTGGCGCAGATTGCCGGCGCGGTCGGCTATGACTGCCCGTCCCGTTTCAGCGCGCGCTTCAAAGAGCGGTTCGGTTGCGTGCCGTCGGCGGTCCGCTCGGAAGCGGAGCCGGCGGCATATCGGCGCACGGGGCAGGTCAGCGTCGGTGTTCGACCGTGAATTTCGCTTCGCCCAAGCTGTTTGCCCTAGTAAAGAAACCGACCAGCGCGGGTGTGGATTCGGCGGTGATGTTCGGCAGCTTGGCGACTTTCAGCGCGGTGAGCGTGAATTCGTAGCGGTGTTTCCTGCCTTCGGGCGGACACGCGCCGCCGTAGCCCGGAGTGCCGAAGTCTGTGCGGGTTTGCAGCGCGCCTTTGGGCAGCCTGCCGCCTTGCGCGGTAATGCCTGCGGGCAGGCGGCGGACATTGGCGGGGATATCGGCGACCACCCAATGCATCCAGCCCAGGCCGGTCGGCGCGTCTTTATCGTAAACGGTCAGGACGAAACTTTTTGTCCCTGCGGGCGGATTTTTCCATGACAGCGCGGGCGAAGCATTGCCGCCCGAACAGCCAAAGCCGTAAGGCGCGCTCAAAAGCTGGTTTTGCGTAAAGCCGCCGTCTTTGGACGGGTTGTCGAATTGCAGCGTGAATGCGCCCTCGGCAAAGGCAGCGGTTGAAAAAGCCAGTAGTACGGCGGAGAGGATGCGGGTTTGCATAGATGATTCCTTTGCTTGATGAATAAGTGGATTCATTATAGGCTGTCAACGGCGGCAGGAATGTGCCGAAACGGTTGGATGATGTGCCGAAATGCGCAAATGCAAAAATCGTGGTTTCAGACGACCCTTTGCAGGTCGTCTGAAATCTTTAATTCCTTTCCCTGAGGCTTTAGAAATCTCGAATATTTAGGAATTGCCGCAACCTAACCCTCAAGATTTCCGTCGTAGCCCGTTCCTGCGCCGGCGTGCGGGAATGGCAAAAATTGGGGATTTTGCCGTCAAATCCATGATAGAGATACGGAGCAAACGAATGATTACCCTGCCTTCCTTAAACAATCTGCCGTCAAAATGGGATGAAATCCGCCATTGGCTCGAAACCCAAGTTTTTGAGTGTGAAGTCATGCCGTATCCCAATCTGACGGAACACGAAGCCAAGCAGTTTGAGCAGGATTTTATTGACCGTATCGGCTGCGCGCCTGAAGAATATGTCCGTATCCGCCGCGCCATCCGTCTCTTGGAAGTACATTATCCTGACAGCTTGAACGAACTGACCGCCGCCGCCATTGCCACGCCTTTGGGCGAGATGCTGGCGGTGTTCGGCGGTAAAGGCTTGTGTTTGCTGGAGTTTGTCGGGCAGAAACATATGGAACAGGAAATTACCGCCGTCCAAAAAGCCTTGCGCGGGCGGTTTGTGTTTCGGGAAGATGAGCGAACGCAACTTCTGCGGCAGGAATTGGACTTATACTTCGAGGGTCGTCTGAAAACCTTTGCCACGCCCTTGGAGCAGATCGGTACTGAATTTCAAAAGCAGGCATGGGATGCGCTCTTGGCGATTCCTTACGGCGAAACGCGCAGCTACAAGGAGCAGGCGCAGCGTTTGGGCAATCCTAAAGCTGTCCGCGCCGTTGCCGCCGCCAACGGGCAGAACAAAGTGTCCATTCTGATTCCCTGCCACCGCGTCATCGGCAGTGACGGCAAACTGACCGGCTACGCAGGCGGCCTGAACCGCAAACAGTCGCTGCTTGCTTTGGAACGCGGCGAAGTTCAGACGACCTTGTTTTGATTTTGAAGTAAGTCGGATACTGGTATCTGACAACGCCGATTGAAATTACCGGATTCGAAAATCCGACCTGACTAAAATAGAGCAGCGGCAGATTGCTCATCAATGCCCGACCTGCCGGAAAGGAGAAATACGAATATGAACCTGAAAAACCGCCATTTCCTGAAACTTTTAGACTTTACGACCGAAGAAATCACCGCCTACCTCGACCTTGCCGCCGAATTGAAAGCCGCCAAAAAGGCAGGGCGCGAAGTGCAGCGGATGAAAGGGAAGAACATCGCCCTGATTTTTGAAAAAACATCGACCCGCACCCGCTGCGCGTTTGAAGTCGCCGCGCGCGACCAAGGGGCGGGGGTCACTTATCTGGAGCCGTCCGCCAGCCAAATCGGGCATAAGGAAAGCATCAAAGACACCGCCCGCGTGTTGGGCAGGATGTACGACGGCATCGAATATCGCGGCTTCGGGCAGGACGTGGTCGAAGAATTGGCGAAATACGCCGGCGTGCCCGTGTTCAACGGTCTGACCAACGAGTTCCACCCCACCCAAATGCTCGCCGACGCGCTGACCATGCGCGAACATAGCGGCAAACCTTTGAACCAAACCGCGTTTGCCTACGTCGGCGACGCGCGTTACAACATGGCAAATTCGCTGCTGGTGTTGGGCGCGAAGCTCGGCATGGACGTGCGTATCGGCGCACCGAAAACCTTGTGGCCGTCTGAAAACATCGTCGCCCGCGCACGCGCCGTCGCCGAAGAAACTGGCGGAAAAATCTTGCTGACCGAAAACGCGGAAGAAGCCGTCAAAAGCGTCGATTTTATCCATACCGACGTGTGGGTCAGCATGGGCGAGCCGAAAGAAGCGTGGCAGGAACGCATTGATTTATTGAAAGATTACCGCGTTACCCCCGAACTGATGGCGGCATCGGGCAACCCGCAAGTCAAATTCATGCACTGCCTGCCCGCCTTCCACAACCGCGAAACCAAAGTCGGCGAATGGATTTACGAAACCTTCGGCTTAAACGGCGTGGAAGTAACGGAAGAAGTATTCGAAAGCCCCGCCAGCATCGTGTTCGACCAAGCGGAAAACCGGATGCACACGATTAAAGCGGTGATGGTGGCGGCGTTGGGGGACTGACGGCTAACGGCAGTGCTATATCAAAAAAATGATTAAATCAGTCTATAATAAATCTGAATAACAGGCACTTACACCCCCTTCCCTCGAAGGCAGGAATCTAGACTTCTATTTTGGGCGAATGTACAGAGATTGTTGCGATTCCAAACTTTTAGATTTCCACAAAACAAAAGTCGTCTGAAAACAAGCATGATTGGTTTTCAGACGACCTTCAAACCGCTTCCTAAATTGTCCAACCAAGAAACAGGAGAAACCAAATGGAAGAAACATTTGTCCAAACGCTGACCATCGCCGGCTCGGATTCCGGCGGCGGGGCGGGGATACAGGCGGATTTGAAGACGTTTCAGATGCGCGGCGTGTTCGGCACCAGCGTGCTGACAGCCGTGACCGCGCAAAATACGCTCGGCGTATCGGCGGTGCATCTGATTCCGACCGACATCATCACTGCTCAAATCGAAGCCGTCCGCTCCGATTTTGAAATCCGCGCCTATAAAATCGGGATGCTGGGTACGGCGGAAGTGATTGAATGCGTTGCCGAAAATCTGAAAAAATGCCGTTTCGGCAAGCGCGTCCTTGATCCGGTGATGATTGCCAAAGGCGGCGCGCCGCTGTTGCAGGACTCCGCCGTTGAAGCGATGAAACGTCTGCTTCTGCCTGATACCGACATTCTGACGCCGAACCTGCCCGAAGCGGAAACCTTGACGGGCGTGCGCATTGAAAACCGCCAAGACGCGGAACGCGCTGCCAAAATCCTGCAAGATTGCGGTGTGAAAAACGTGGTGATTAAAGGCGGGCATTTGGGCGACAGCCGCAGCGAATACTGCACAGACTGGCTGTTTACGCCGGATGATGTGTTTGAATTTACCGACCGCCGCTTCCCGACGGCGCATACGCACGGTACAGGCTGCACGTTCTCCGCCTGCATCGCCGCCGAGCTGGCAAAAGGTTTCGAGACACTCGAAGCCGTGCAAACCGCCAAAAAATACATTACCGAGGCGATTCGCAACCCTTTGAACATCGGCGCGGGACACGGTCCGGTCAATCATTGGGCTTATCGGGATTGAGGGATATGGAAAGGTCGTCTGAAAACAGAAAATCCGTTTTCAGACGACCTTTTGTTGTGGCATCCGTTGATGGCAAACATCAAGCCGGATTCATGAAGCTTTCGATTTCTTGTAAGGAAATGTCGGGCGTCGCGCCGTGTCTGGAGGCGACTAGGGCGCCGAGAGCGCAGGCGAAAGTGATGGCTTCTTGAGGCTCGGCATTGTTGAGCAGTTTGTAAGTCAGTCCTGCCAAGAAGCTGTCGCCGGAGCCGACGGTATCGGCGACTTTGATGCGGAAGCCGCAGTGGCGGTAGAGTTCGCCGTCTTTGTATAAAATCGCGCCGTGTCCGCCTAAAGTGACGCAGATGGTTTGTGCGCCGGTCAAGCGGTTGAGGTAGGCGATGTTTTGTTCGATGCTGTGGTAGGGAGAGCCGTAAACTGCGGACAGTTCGTACAATTCGTCGTCATTGAGCTTGAGCATATCCGCACGCTTCATGGTGGCGAGCAGGCGGTCGGTGTCGTAGTGGGGTTTGCGCAGATTGACGTCGAAGATTTTGAATTTGGCTTTTTCCATCAGTTTGTCTAATGCCGCACGGGAAATCTCGTCGCGGGTGGCAAGGCTGCCGAACACGAAGGCATCGGATTCGGCGACACGCTGCAAGGCGGCATCTTCGACGATGATGCGGTCCCACGCGCAGGGATATACGATTTCGTATGACGCGCTGCCGCATTTGTCCAAGATGACTTTGACAAGGCTGGTATCGCATTCTTTGCACACTTGCAGCAGGTCGGTATTGACGTTTTTCGCTTGGATTTGGCGCAGCAGCTCTTCGCCGTCGGCATCATCGCCGCGACGGCTGATGATGGCAGTATCGACCCCGAAGGATTGCAAACGGACCAAAACGTTCAGCGGCGCACCGCCCAACACTTTGCCGCTTGGAAAATCGTCCCACAACACTTCGCCGAAACTGGTTACTTTCATTTTAGACCTTCCTTGCTTTGAGTTGATTGGATGGAACTGCTGCGCTGCGTACGGCTTACCTATCATGTATTTGTAGTAAAACTCCAATACTTAGGCGCGTAAGTATTATGTTTTAAAATCTACCGACTGACAAGCAATCGCGGGCTTATCCGTCAGGAAGTTTGATTCATCACAATATTGCGTTAAAGACGGCCTGATTCGGCAAATCGGCAGGGTTTATTTTTCTTTCATTTTATAAGTGCTTTGGGAAGGGGGTAGGCTGATTTTTGAAATTTAAATACAAATCGGCAGAATATGTTTGAACAGACGGGCTATATATTCCGATTTTCTTCATTTCATTACGATATTTAAAAACCCTCTCTTTAAGCCTATAATGTAGTCGTTAAAAATACCGAAAGGTCGTCTGAAAACGTGAATATCCATTTTCAAACGACCTTCATTAACGGAAAGAACAAATCATGCGTCCATTAAATGCCCGAATCCGCTTGGACAATCTGCGCCACAATTATCAAACCCTGAAACAGATTCACGGCGGCAAAATGCTTGCCGTTATTAAAGCGGACGCTTACGGACATGGCGCGGTACGGTGCGCCCACGCATTGTCCGAAATTGCCGACGGATTTGCCGTCGCTACCATGGACGAAGCCGTCGAATTGCGCGAGAGCGGCATTAGCAATCCCATCGTATTGCTCGAAGGCGTGTTTGAAGCGTCGGAATACGCTACCGTCGATAAATACAATTTGTGGCCGGGCGTCGGCAGCCAATGGCAACTCGAAGCCTTAATCGCCCATCATTGGCAGCACCCCGTCAAAGTCTGGCTCAAAATGGATTCCGGTATGCACCGTGCCGGCTTCTTCCCGCACAATTACACTTCCGCCTACACCGCCCTGAAACAATGCAAACACGTTGACAGCATCGTCAAATTCAGCCATTTTGCCTGCGCTGACGAACCCAACAACGGCATGACCGAAATGCAGCTTGAAGCCTTTGATTTGGCGTGTGAAGGCTTGGAAGGCGAAGAAAGCCTTGCCAACTCCGCTGCCATCCTGAATGTTCCCGAAGCCCGCCGCGATTGGGGTCGTGCCGGTCTGTCACTTTACGGCATTTCTCCGTTCGGCGGCGTGGACGAACGCCTGAAGCCCGTCATGCGCCTGACTTCCCGCGTATTCGGCGAACGCGTCCTGCAACCTCATTCTCCTATCGGCTACGGCGCGACGTTTTATACCAGCAAATCTACACGCGTCGGCCTAATTGCCTGCGGTTACGCCGACGGCTATCCGCGCCGAGCCTCGACCAACTCGCCCGTTGCCGTCGAAGGCAAACGCAGCCGCATCATCGGCAGGGTGTCAATGGACATGATCACCGTCGAACTCGATGCTTCCAAAGAAGGTTTGGGTGCGGAAGTCGAATTGTGGGGCGACATTGTTAATATCAACGAAGTCGCCGAAGCTGCTGGTATGATTCCGTATGAAATTTTTTGCAACGTCAAACGTGCGAAGTTTACCTATTCGGAGTGATTTAAGTAGCGGTTTGAACTGAAGGTCGTCTGAAAACAAAGTTAACGGTTTCGTTACATGGTTTTCAGACGACCTTCTTCATAGGGCTTTTTGAAAATCCAAATATTTTAAGAGCGGCCGTCATTCCCGCGCAGGCGGGAATCCAGAACATAAAATTTAGGAAACTTTTTTCTTTGACGATTTCTGCACGGATAAATCTGGATTCCCGCCTGCGCGGGAATGACGGCAGACGGAATATCAGGTTCGGGCAATGCAAAATTGTCAACAATCCAAGTCATATTATTCTAAAGCGGTGCTATAATTTCCCAAATCAATTTTTCAGACGACCCCTGCAAGGACCCTGACTTATGAACAATTCAGTCATCACCGTCATCGGCAAAGACCGCGTCGGCATCGTGTACGACGTTTCCAGAATTTTGGCGGAAAACCAAATCAACATCCTCAATATCAGCCAGCAGCTGATGGACGATTTCTTCACCATGATTATCTTAGTGGATACCTCGAAATGCCCCAAATCGCGGCAAGAAATGCTGGATTTGTTTGCGGAAGAGAGCAAAAAACTCGCGCTCGACATCCGCATGCAAAACGAAGAAATCTTCCAAGCCATGCACCGCATTTGAGTCGGAGGAATGTAATGAGTATCCAATCCGGCGAAATTTTAGAAACCGTCAAAATGGTTGCCGACCAGCATTTCGACGTCCGCACCATTACCATAGGTATTGATTTGCACGACTGTATCAGCACCGACATCGATGTACTGAACCAAAACATTTACAACAAAATCACCACTGTCGGCAAAGATTTGGTCGCTACGGCGAAACACTTGTCTGCCAAATACGGCGTGCCGATTGTGAATCAGCGTATTTCCGTCACGCCGATTGCCCAAATCGCGGCGGCAACCAAAGCCGATTCTTACGTCAGCGTGGCGCAGACTTTGGACAAGGCAGCCAAAGCCATCGGCGTGTCTTTTATCGGCGGCTTTTCCGCGTTGGTGCAAAAAGGCATGTCGCCTTCAGACGAGGTGTTAATCCGCTCCATTCCTGAAGCGATGAAGACTACCGACATCGTGTGCAGCTCCATCAATATCGGCAGCACGCGCGCCGGCATCAATATGGATGCGGTCAGACTGGCGGGCGAAACCATTAAACGCACGGCGGAAATCACGCCCGAAGGTTTCGGCTGCGCCAAAATCGTCGTGTTCTGCAACGCAGTGGAGGACAATCCGTTTATGGCGGGCGCGTTTCACGGCTCGGGCGAAGCGGACGCGATTATCAACGTGGGCGTGTCCGGCCCCGGCGTGGTGCAGGCTGCCTTAAAAGACTGCGACGGCCAAAACCTGACCGAAATCGCCGAAATCGTGAAGAAAACCGCGTTCAAAATCACGCGCGTGGGCGAACTCATCGGGCAGGAAGCGGCGAAAATATTGGGCATCCCGTTCGGCATTTTGGATTTGTCGCTTGCACCCACCCCCGCCGTCGGCGATTCCGTCGCCCGCATTCTGGAAGCCATGGGCCTGACCGTCTGCGGCACACACGGCACCACCGCCGCACTCGCGCTGTTGAACGATGCGGTGAAAAAAGGTGGCATGATGGCGTCGTCCGCCGTGGGCGGGCTGAGCGGCGCGTTCATCCCCGTGTCGGAAGACGAAGGCATGATTGCGGCGGCGGAAAGCGGCATCCTGACGCTGGACAAGCTGGAAGCCATGACCGCCGTGTGCTCCGTGGGTTTGGACATGGTGGCCGTGCCGGGCGATACGTCTGCCGCCACGATTGCCGGCATCATTGCAGATGAAGCCGCCATCGGCATGATTAACAGCAAAACCACCGCCGTGCGCATCATCCCCGTCACCGGCAAAGGCGTGGGCGAAAGCGTGGACTTCGGCGGCCTTTTGGGCTACGCGCCGATTATGCCCGTGAAGGAAGGAAGCTGCGAAGTGTTCGTGAACCGAGGCGGACGCATTCCCGCGCCGGTGCAGTCGATGAAAAACTGACGGGGTGCAGGCTGCTTTCAGACGGCCTGAAATAGGGTTTTGACGGAGGGTGAAATATGGCGAAATCTCGTAGTGTTCAGGAACAGAACCGTTTGCAGAAAGAAGCCGTGCTGAATGAAGCGTGTTATTGGCGCGAACATCCGCAAAAAATCCCACCGCTGGTGCAAACGCTGATAGCGCAGAAAAATATCGATTTGCAGACTTGTATTTTCCATGATTTGTACGATAGCGAAAGCATGGGCGGGAATTGGATTTCCGGCGTGGTCATGACAGCCGATTACCGCGTGTTTGATTTTGAAATAGAATACGATGATTTCGCCGCCAAGCGTTTTGTTTCCCTGCGTTGGAGCGATGTTACCGCGCAAACGAATTTCAGCGCGCGCAACAAAGGCTTCGGCAAGGGCAAAGGCTGTTTGATGAAGGAAGTGCTGCAAGAATTGAACGGCATGCCGCCAAGCGGACGGCAGGCCGTCTGAAAGGGCAAAACATGGATTTCAACCAAACCGCAAGGGATACCCTAACGCAAGTCCAGTCCGAGCTGGCGCAAGGCAAAGCCGAAATTTCGTGGGCAGTTTACGAACCGGTTGCTAATCTTGACGCTTATCGGAAGTGGATAAAAAAACAATTCGGCTGGCAAGCCTATTTTATGGCGGTAATGAAGGCGTTGCTGCTGGCCTTTATTTTCGTGGCTTTGGGGTTGAATATTTTGGGAAATATTGGCGGTGTCATCGCGCTGGTTGCAGCGGCTGCCGTCGGGATATGGTTGATATGGCAAAACGGCAAAGAGCGGGCAAAAGCGGAAAAGATATTAAGTAGGGAATATTTTGAATACCGCATATGCGCGAATTTTAAAAAGCGGTATTTCTTGGCCATTTCCGAGGGCAAAGTAAACAAATGTGTGAAATTCCATGATAAGAACGACTGGACGCTGCCTGCGTTCAACCTGCCCAAAGATGCCACGCCAAACGAAATCGCCCAACGCGATGCGCTGCACAACACCTTGGTGCAGCAAATGGGTGTGCACTTTGAGGAACATAAAGTATGGTAGCTTGGTTTGCCTGATTGCAGGCCAATGCGATTTTGTTTATGGGTAGACCCAGCAGCGGCGAAAACCGGACGGCAAATGAAGCGGCAGCCTTGGAAGCGGCAGTAAACCACATCGCAGAAAAGGCGTTTCAGGCAGCCTGAAAACCTTAAATTAACCAAAATATATTGATTTTAATAGGATAAAAAATATGCATAGCACACACACCGAACCCACCGGCACCCAACACGAATATTTCTCCGACAACCCGCAGTTCCCTGCCAAAACCATTGTCGCCACCCTGTTTATCAGCGCGTTTTTCAGCTATTTGAACGAAACGCTGCTCAATGTCGCGCTCACGCCCATCATGAAGGATTTCGGCGTGGACAAAACCACCGTGCAATGGCTGACCACGGGCTTTTTGCTGGTGATGGGCGCGTTCACCCCCATCACCGCCAACCTGATTCAATGGCTGCCCACCAAAAAAATGCTGCTGCTCACGCAGGCCACCTTCCTGTTGGGTTCGCTGATTTGCGCGTTTGCGCCCGTGTTTTCGCTGCTGATTGCTGGGCGCATGGTGCAGGCGGTGGCGGCCGCGTTTTTCGTTCCGCTGCTGTTCAACGGCATTATGGCAATTTACCCGCCGCAAAAACGCGGCACGGCCATGGGCGTGATTACCATGATGTTTACCGTCGCCCCCGCGCTGGGACCCACGCTGTCGGGCATCATCATCGACCACACCCACTGGCGGTTCCTGTTCGGCCTCACCATTCCGTTCATGCTGGTGGCCATGCTGCTGACAGGCAAATATCTGAATGTGAATTTAACCACCGTCACGCGCCCGAAAATCGATATTTTGTCGTCTGTATTGTCCGTACTCGGACTGGGCATGCTGGTATATGCGTGCAGCAATTTCGCCAGCCTGCCGCTGGCTGCATTTATCGCCCTGCTGGCCGTATCGCTGGGGCTGACCGCCTGGTTTGTCCGCCGCCAGTTCCACATCGCCACGCCGCTTTTGAACCTGCGCGCGTTCCAATACGCACAATTCCGTTACAGCGTAATGATTTTGGCCATTGCCTCGTTTCTGTTTTTGGGCTTGGAACTGCTCATGCCCATGTACACCCAGCAAGTCCTGCTGCTCACCGGCACGGCCACCGGGCTGATTCTGATGCCGGCCAGCATTGCCCAAGCCGTTGCCGCGCCTCTGTTCGGCAGGCTGCTGGATAAAAAAGGCGGGCGATTTGTCGTGCTGCCGGCTTCGTGCCTGATGGTGGGTGCGCTGGCCATTTTGTGGGCATTTTTGCGCACGGATACGCAGACCGTTGTTTTGTCCGCCATGTTCACTTTGATGGCGGTGTCCGCCTCCGCTGCGATTACCAGCAAAACGCACGGACTGAACGCACTGCCCAAACGCCTGAATGCACACGGTGCCGCCATCATCGCCACGCTGAACCCGATTTCGGGCGCGGTGGGCGCGGCGTTTTTTGTCGGCACCACCCAAATCGGTGAAAAATTATCCTCCGCCGCCACGCCGCAACAGGCGATGCTGGACGGCATCCATCTGGCGATGGGCAGCACGCTGCTGCTGGGCGGGCTGATGGTGTTTTTTGCCACGAAGCTACGCGTAAATTCGGCGGCATGACGGAATGCAACCTGATCAGTTACTTCGAAAAAAAAAACGGAGGCCGTATTGGTGTTTTACCGCGAAGCGGCCAATTTTCTGTAATCAAGTCTGCTGCAATATGGAGTAAAAATGCACGACCTGTTTTACTGCAAACTTGCGAACGACGATGCCGAACGCTGCCTTGCCCTTGCCGCCGCGCTTCAAAACGCGCCCGACTTTGTATTTCTGGAACAGGCCTTTGCGCCCGAAGCCGATATTTTCTGCTTCATCTTCCTGCCTGTGCAGAAGCCCTTCCGCTTCAAATGCGATTTGGTTTATGGACAGGACATCAACAGCGGCGAACATTGGACGGCTGCCGAAACGGCGGCGCTGGAAGCGGCGGTAAACCGTATCGCGGAAAAAATGTTTCAGACGGCCGGATGATAAAAGGCCGTCTGAAAAGCTTTTTTTGGAAAGGTGAGTGAATGAAAAAGATTTTATTATTTGCGGCGGCCGCATCCATATCTGCCGCGTCTGCCGCCGGCCTGTCTTTTCGGGATTTGAAAAAACTGGAAACAGTAGACGGCTATACGGCTTACGATATGCAGTCAGAACTCACGCAGGAAGCCTATATTTTGGTGGACGGCGGAAAAAAGACGGACAAATCGCCTCCATCAATCTAAACAGCGTATTGGGCAGTGAAGCGGGATTTGCCATAGTAAAGGGCAAGACGCTGGCGGAATATGCGGATAACAGCGATCGGGCAGAGTTTTATCAAACCCAATGCGCCGATAAAACCGTCCGCAGAATGAATGCGCCCAATCAAGCATCGGGTGCACCCGTCCCCTTTGCCAAGCTCAATGGTGTCGGCAAAGTGGCGGCCAATTATTCGTGTTTGGGAAAATAGGCTGAAAAAGCCTGAAAAACCAAAACGGGATTTTTTATTTTGTTAAAATCCGATTTTCAGACGGCCTGTTTCCCGACGGGAATGCAGGCCGTCTGAAAACAAACATACTTTCAAAGCAGAAAAGGCAAATATGAACAAATTTTTAATATGCACCCTGCTGTGCGCACTGGCTCCCGCTGCGTTTGCCGCAGAACCCTCTTTTCAAAATTTGAAAAAGCTCGACACCGTAGACGGCTATACGACTTACGGTGGGGAATCTAAGAGTGGGGATGGATTCTATATTTTTGTGGACGGCGGTCACAAAGACGATCAAATCGCTTCCATCAATCTGGTGAGTGTATTTGGCGGCTATCCTGGATTTGCCTTGGTACAGGGTAAAACTTTGGCAGATTATTTGGATAACCGAGATAAAGCAGAGTTTTATCACAGCCAGTGCGCCGATAAAACCGTCCGCAAATTGGATACCGCCAATAAAGTATTGGGCGAAGCCGTTCCGATTGCCAAGCTCAACGGTGTCGGCAAAATGGCTGCCCATATTTCGTGTATGGCTGAAGAAAGCTATAAGAAAAATCAAGAAAACAAAAAATAAGATTATTTATTTTGCTAAAATTCCGTTTTCAGACGGCTTCTGCCATACCGGCCATCTGAAAATGAAGATATTAAAAACCGCAAGGAAAAAAAAATGAAAAAAACACTGATGTATACCCTGTTGTTGGCACTGACCCCGGCCGCATTTGCCGCAGAGCCTTCATTTAAAGACATGAAAGAACTGGAAGCAGTAAACGGCTATATGCTGTACGGCTCGGATTACGATGATTTGGACAAAGCCTACATCTTCGTAGACGGCGGCAAAAAAGACAAAAAAATCGCTTCCATCAGCATGGCGGCCACTTATCAAACCGGTGCGGGTTTTGCCGTAACCCCTGCAAAAACATTGGGCGAATATATGAAAAATGCCGACAAGGCCGAGTTTTATCAAACCCAATGCGCCGAACAGACCGTACGGAAAATGGATCTGAAAAAGAAAGTAATCGGCGAACCTGTTCCATTCTCCAAACTCAACGGCGTAACCAAAGCGGCGGCAGGCGTATCTTGCCTGGTGGAAGCCGGTCAGAAAGAGGCCATGGAAAACGCCAAAAAATAAACATTCAGACGGCCTGTTTCCAAATAGGAATGCAGGCCGTCTGAAAACCGACCAACTCCAAAAGAGTAAAACATGAGCAGAATCACCACCGCCTTTCAAAAACTCAACGGCAGAAAAGCCCTGATTCCCTACATCACCGCCGGCGATCCGAACCTTGAAACCACATTGGAAACCATGCACGAAATGGCCGCTAACGGCGCGGACATCATCGAACTGGGCATCCCGTTTTCCGACCCGATGGCCGACGGCCCCGTTATCCAGCGCGCCGCCGAACGCGCCCTGGCAAACGGCGTCAGTCTGAAAAACGTATTGGAAACCGTGCGCCGTTTCCGCGAACGCGACAACGACACCCCCGTCGTCCTGATGGGCTACCTGAACCCGATACACAAAATGGGCAATGCTGAGTTTGCGCGTGCCGCCGCCGAGGCGGGCGTGGACGGCGTGCTCACCGTGGACAATCCTGTCGAAACCATTTCCCCGCTGCAACAAGAACTGCAGAAACACGGCTTGGATGCCATCTTCCTCGTCGCCCCGACCACCAGCGAAGAGCGGATGGCCGAAATCGGCAGACTCGCCAGCGGCTTTGTCTATTATGTGTCGCTCAAAGGCGTAACCGGTTCTGCACAGCTGAATACCGACGAAGTAGCGGCCAAAATCGCCGTCCTGCGCCGCCACATCAGCCTGCCGATAGGCGTGGGCTTCGGTATTTCCGATGCCGAAAGCGCGCGTAAAATCGGCGCGGTGGCCGATGCCGTCATCGTCGGCAGCCGCATCGTGAAAGAAATCGAAAACAACGCCGGAAGCGAAGCAAAAGCCGTCGGCGCACTGGTAAAAAGCCTGAAACAGGCGGTTGAGGCCGCCTGAAAGGGCGGGGCGGCACAGTTGGGAAACATGAAACATGACGCGCGATGAATTGATGGATTTGGCCGAACGCATCCTGACGGAAGAAGACGATGAAGTCCTGAGCGATTTGATGGGACAATTCGACCGCAACGTCCCCCACCCCGAAGGCAGTAGCCTGTTTTTCTACCCCGAAGGCTGGAACGCCCGCAACGGTGGTTTGGCCGGCTACGCGCCGACTGCGGAAGAAGTGGTCGATACCTGTTTGGCCTACCGTCCGATTTGCCTGTAAACGGCACCGCCTATGCCGAAAAAACTGCCGTTTCATCGGCGCAAAACTTGCCTAAACAGCCGCCATTGGCTACCATGTGCGGCTTGAATTCCCCTCAGGCCCGCATTGCGGCGGGCCGTATTCCGAATCATCTAAACTTTCAGCCGGATATCGAGGCCGTCTGAAAAAACGGAGCAAGCCATGAGTTGGTTAGACAAAATCCTCCCGCCGAAAATCAAACGCGAAGGCAAAGGCGAGTCCGCCGTGCCCGAAGGCCTGTGGCACAAATGCCCGGCCTGTTCCGCCACGGTTTACGCCACCGAGTTGCAGCAAAACGCCAAAGTCTGTCCGAAATGCAAGCACCACAACGCCATGTCGGCGCGCGAACGGCTTGATCTGCTGCTCGACGAAGAAGGCCGCGAGGAAATCGGCGACAATGTGAAGCCGACCGACATCCTGAAGTTCAAAGACAGCAAAAAATACCCCGAACGTCTGACCGCCGCGAAAAAAGCCACCGGCGAAGACGACGCGCTGGTGGTGATGAAGGGAAAAATGAACGGCCTGCCGGTCGTCATTGCCGCATTTGAATTCCGCTTCATAGGCGGTTCGATGGGTTCCGTAGTGGGCGAACGCTTCGTCAAAGGCGTGCGCCGTGCGGTGGCCGACAACTGCACCTTTATCTGCGTGGCCGCATCGGGCGGTGCGCGGATGCAGGAAGGCCTGAATTCTCTAATGCAGATGACCAAAACCAGTGCCGCGCTGCACCTGTTGAACGAAAAAGGCCTGCCGTTCATCTCCGTACTCACCGACCCGACCATGGGCGGCGTTTCCGCCAGCTTCGCCTTTTTGGGCGACATCGTGGTGGCCGAACCGAATGCCTTAATCGGCTTCGCCGGCCCGCGCGTGATTGAGCAGACCGTACGCGAAACCCTGCCCGAAGGCTTCCAGCGTGCCGAATTCCTGTTGGAAAAAGGCGCAATCGATCAAATTACCGACCGCCGCGAAATGAAAGAACGCTTGAGCGCATTGATTACCCTGCTGCGCCGTGAAGATCCCGTGGTGGCCGCTTAAGCGGCTTGAAATCCAATTAAAAGGCCGTCTGAAAACCTGTTTTCGGTTTTTCAGACGGCTTTTTGGTATTGGTCAGGCCATTTCAATGCTGCCCGCACATTTGCAATGATTTTGCCCATTGCGGTGTATTACATACGCTGTTCGATTGCGGCGGTGTACATGGTGGAAGGCAAGAACCGTGATGCGCATTGATTACCCTGTTATGCCGTGAAGAATCTGCGCTTACTGCCTAAGCGGGTTGAAATCCAATTTAAAGGCCGTCTGAAAACCTGTTTTTGGGTTTTCAGACGGCCTTTTGTCATTTGCCGATATTATTTCAATGCTGCCAGCACTTTCGCGGCGATTTCGCCCGTCGGTACAGTCTGCGCTTCGTTGTCGCGGCGTTCGGCGTATTCGACATTGCCTTCTTTCAAGGCGCGGTCGCCGATGACGATGCGGTGCGGGATGCCCAGAAGCTCGGAGTCGTTCAGCAGCACGCCTGCGCGTTCGTCGCGATCGTCGAGGAGGACATCCGCGCCTGCTGCCAGCAGTTCGGCGTAGATTTTGTCGGCGGCTTCGCGTACGGCGTCTGATTTTTTGTAGTTCATCGGTACGATAACGACTTCAAACGGTGCCATTGCTTTGGTCCAGATGATGCCTTTTTCGTCGTTGTTCTGCTCGATGGCGGCGGCAACGACGCGGGTGATGCCGATGCCGTAGCAGCCCATTTCCATGATTTGCGATTTGCCGTTGTTGTCGAGGAAGCTTACGTTCATGGCTTGGGTGTATTTGTCGCGCAACTGGAAAACGTGTCCGACTTCGATGCCGCGCGCGAGTTTCAGACGACCTTGTCCGTCGGGGCTTTCGTCGCCTTCGACGACGTTGCGCAAATCGACAAACTCAGGCTCGGCGGCATCGCGGCCGAAGTTGAAGCCGGTATAGTGGTAGTCGTCTTCGTTCGCGCCGATAACCCAGTCTGCGCCTTTTTCGGTAGCGAAATCGGCATAGACTTTGCCTGTGAAGCCGACGGGGCCGAGCGAGCCGCCGTTTGCGCCGAACTGCGCACGGATGGCGGCAGGGTCTGCCATGGTCAGCGGCGATTTCACGCCTGCGAGTTTTTCGGCTTTGATGTCGTTGAACTCATGGTCGCCGCGCAACAACAATAAGACGATTTCGCCTTCGTTTTCGCCTTCGACTACGATGGATTTCAGCGTTTTTTCAATCGGAATGCTGAGGAAGTCAACCAATGAATCAATGGTTTTGACGTTCGGTGTATGTACTTTGGCCAGCTCTGCCTGAGCGGCTGCGCGTTCGCCTTTAAGCGGCAAGGTCGGTGCCAGCTCGATATTGGCGGCGTAATCGGAAGTGTCGCTGTACGCAATGACATCTTCGCCGCTTTCCGCCAATACTTGGAACTCGTGCGAACCGGTGCCGCCGATGCTGCCGGTGTCTGCGGCGACGGGACGGAACTCCAAGCCCAGACGGGTGAAGATGCGGCAGTAAGCGTCGTACATGGCATCATAGGTCGTCTGAAGCGAGGCGTAGTCGGCATGGAAGGAATAGGCGTCTTTCATGACGAACTCGCGCGCACGCATCACGCCGAAGCGCGGACGCACTTCGTCGCGGAATTTGGTTTGGATGTGGTAAAAGTTTTTCGGCAGCTGTT
>ERZ772956.724-NODE-724-length-23685-cov-8.124503_pt1 | contig 23685 bp, 22 predicted proteins | sample MGYA00580683_ERZ772956 | MGnify/ENA primary metagenome ERZ772956 (study PRJEB29015, sample SAMEA2738077) | human oral metagenome | biome: human oral; feature: human-associated habitat; material: saliva | place: China | collected 2212 ... | reverse complement strand
GTGTTAGCAACTCTTATTCATAACTCAGCTGCTTATATGCTTCTTTTATATTTTATTCCAAGACGTAAGTTTGAAGAAAAGCATATCGTATTATTTATGTTAGCTTTGTTAGTTATAGGAATCAGCGGTATTACAAAGTTTGTTTTCTCTCTTTCAGGAGATGCTGTAAGTAATGCAAGAATTGCTGGTTATGCGGAGACTGCAGAAATAGGATTTAGAATCGAGTATGTTATTGAGGCTATGTTATTTCTTTCCATACTATTATTCAATTATAAAAGGATAGATGAAGATGCGCTTTCTTTAACATTAGCCAATGTCTATTTGATGTTTTGTGGTGTTTTACTATTCTTTTGTAAATCCTCTGATGGTGGACGTATAGCATGGTATTGTTTAATAGGAATCATTGTTATATTAGAAAGACTCTGCAGACCCAAATCTGCAGTACCATTAAAAGGTTTTATTACGATAATGTCCTTTGTTCTTTTCTATCGAATACTATCTTCATGGGGAATATTACTCTATCCATACAAAACATTTCTTACTCCAGGAATCAGAGAAGGAGACTTCATTGAGGAAATGTATGAATATGATCATTCTTACGATAATGATAAGCTTTATAATTTATGATAACTGTATTTACACCTACTTATAATAGAGGAAATTTATTAAATAGACTTTATCAAAGCCTTTGCCAACAGATACACAAAGACTTTGAGTGGGTAGTTGTTGATGATGGTAGTACTGATGAAACAAGTTCCATCGTTAAAATGATACAGGATAAACACACTTATGAGAACTTCCCGATATACTACTTTAAGAAAGAAAATGGTGGAAAGCATACTGCTGTAAATAAGGGTGTGCAGAAAGCGAATGGAGATTTATTTTTTATTGCAGATTCTGACGACATATTACCATCTTATGCTCTTCAGATAATTGCAGAAGTCTGGGAGCAGACGAAATATGACAATTCTATTGGAGGTATATGTGGATTCGATGGAGACATCAATGATGGTAGTATCATAGGTACAGGATTTCCAAAAGAAGTTCATCTTTTGAATATAGAGTTATCTAATCATATTAATATTGGCTATATAGATGCAACAACAAGGGATGTTAGATTTAAATTTAAAGTAGATGGAGACATGAAAGAGGTATTCCGTACTTCTGTCCTACGTGAGTTTCCTTTCCCAGAGATAAAGGGGGAAAGATTTTGTCCAGAAGTTTTAGTTTGGAATAGAATAGCATCTAAATATAAGCTGCGACATATAAATAAAATCATATATTTAGTTGAGTATCAGCAAGACGGAATAACTTCAGCAATTACACGAAGTAGAATGAATAGCCCTATTGCATCTACGATGACCTATGCAGAGATGTTAGATTATAATATTTCTTTGAAATGGAAGATTCGGTCAGCTATAAACTATTGGCGATTTAAATATTGTATTACGAATAAATCCTTAAAAGCACCAGCTGTGAAGTGGTATTGGAAAGCATTCCAAATAATAGGTCTAATAATGCACTTGAAAGATAAAAATAGGTTAGTATGAAAGAGATAATCATAGATCCACGCTTGAAGTATAATTATGCTTCTTGGTACTTATTAGGAATAAAAAGACTTTTAAAGGGGTGGAAGATAACATATGAAATAGGTCCCTTTAAAGGTATTAAGTATGAGAATACTGCTGATTATAACAGTGGATTTGCTTTTATTATTAGTAGCAAAGGTCAGGAAAAGAAAGTCTTTGTTGATACCGAAGATGTTGCCAAGATTTTTGAAGATAGATATGAGTGGTGTGATGTCTATGGAATGGTAAACCCTACTACAGAGCAGGTTGCGCAATATGATAAATTGGTAGCGATTGGACCAGAATTTGGGGTAACGCTCGGTAGTCGTTTCTCAACTATTATTTGTTGTTTAAAACAATTTCTCAAGGGGCGTAAGTACTCAAGTATTTCTTTCAAATACTATCTTCGTGATTATCTTTATACGAATATTCGTCGTCGCCCTATAGAGACTTATGAATGTGAAACGAAAGTTCGTCATAATTATATTTTTCATGCCTCTACATTATGGTATAATAAGTTTGCTGCAACAGATACCAATATGTATCGTGGCGAATTTTTGAAAGCATGTAAGAAAGCTGGAATTAATATAGAAGGAGGATTGTTCTATGTTAATGGAGAATCAGTATTAAAGGAAATGCCTGATTATCCTAAATATAAGGAGGAATATAAAGACTTTATTTATGAGAGGCGACTCTCTATGGATGATTATATTAGAAAGACAAAAGAGAGCGTTGTCGTTTTCAATACACCAAGTGTATGTGAATGTCATGGATGGAAACTTGCAGAATACCTTTGTATGGGAAAAGCAATTATCTCCACACCTTTAACACGAGAGATGCCTGCTACTCTGGAACATGGGAAGCATGTACATTTTGTAAATTCAGTAGATGAGATATATGATGCTGTGGTAAAGATTAATTCTGATGAACATTATCGCAAGAAGTTGCAAGAAGGAGCAAGACAGTATTATGAGAAGTGGATTGCTCCAGAGATTGTCATTCAACGGTTATTAAAAAAGGTTGGTGAACAGCTTTGAATCTGAAACGTAATTCAGTTCTGCTGTCATTCTTGTCATTCGAAAATAAAGCATAATCTGTTGAATATCACTTCCCTATGTTGAAATGTTAAAAGTGACAGCAAATAGTTTTTTAACTTATTGTGGTATTCTTATTTGGAATACGATTAAAATAGGATTATTATTGTAGAATAAACGCAGCTGATAATGAGAATATTACAAGTCATAACATCTTTGGATATGGGCGGAGCAGAAACGTTGGTAGTTAATTTGATACCAAGGTTGCAAGACTTGGGTCATACAGTAGATCTATGTGTTTTTGATGGAACAGAAACACCATTGACTCAAAGATTGAAGAAAGAAAGTCCACAGACAAAGATATATACGTTAGGACATGGGGTTTATAATCCACTCTATATATTCAAACTGGTAAAGATAATGAAGAATTATGATATTGTTCATACACACAATTCTTCTCCACAGTTATTTGTCGCAATTGCCGATCTTTTTCAACAAACAAAACTTGTTTCTACGGAACATAACACATCAAATCGGAAAAGAAATTGGAAATGGTATCGTCCTATAGAAAGTTGGATGTATGGAAGATATGACCATATTATCTGTATTAGTAAGATTGCAGAAGAGAAACTTAGAGAATATATGGCTGGAGAATGGCTTATTGAAACATCAAATAAGTTTAAGTCAATTACCACTATAAATAATGGAATAGATGTAAATGCTATTTCAGAAGCTGTACCTTGTAAGGAACTATTAGAATTAAAAGAAAATCGTAAAGCTATCTTGATGGTTGCAGGATTCCGTAAACAAAAAGATCAAGATACAATTCTTAAAGCATTAACTTTATTGGATAAAAATAAATTTGAAGTTTGGTTTGCTGGAATTGGCGAACGAATGGAGGAAGTTCAACAGTTAGCGAAATCATTAGGAGTAGATGATAGAGTTAGGTTTCTCGGATTAAGAACAGACATACCGAATGTTTTGAAAGCTGCAGATATTATCGTTATGTCTTCTCATTGGGAGGGATTAAGTCTTAGTAATGTTGAAGGTATGAGTGCACATAAGCCTTTTATTGCTTCAGATGTAAATGGTTTACGTGAAGTTACTAAAGGATATGGTATTCTATTCCCGCATGAAGATGGCAAGGCTTTGGCTAATGAAATTAATCAATTAGCAGAAAGTGATAAATATTATGATGAAGTTGCCAGCCGCTGTTATAATCGAGCATTAGAATTCGATATTAGTAAAATGGTAAACGGCTACAATCAAGTCTATCAAAAAGTAATTAGTAACTTTGAATAGATTGATATAAGTATAGCTATGGATAAAAAGAAAAAAATAGTAAGATTGACCACTGCTGGCGAAAGTTTAGATGATCTTTTAATAGGACAACTAAAATATTTAAATCAATATTTTGATATTATTGCTGTTGCAAAAGATGACGGACGCCTACAAAAAGTAAGAAAGCGAGAAGGAGTTAGAGTTGTTGATGCTCCCATAGAACGGCCTATTTCCTTATTAAAGGATATTATTGCATTACGGTGGTTGATAAATTTCTTTAAACAAGAGAAACCATGGTGTGTGCATGCCAATACTCCAAAAGGGTCATTATTGGCTATGGTAGCAGCATGGATTTGTCGTGTTCCACATCGTATTTATACAGTTACAGGACTAAGATATCAAGGTGCTACTGGAAAGTTTAAGTTTGTCTTACAAACAATGGAACGAATAACTTGCGCTTGTGCGACTAAGGTAATTCCAGAAGGACAAGGTGTTTTAAAAACTTTGAAGAATGACCATATTACTAATAAACCATTAGAAGTTATTTTGAATGGTAATATAAATGGTAAAGATACATCATTCTTTAGCGTGGAAAGCTTGTATGAGAATTGTGAATTGGAAAATGGAAACAAGCGATTAAGTATCAGAAAAGAAGAGTCTATTAAGGATGTAATACGTAAGGAATTACATATTACTGCTAATGATTTTGTTTTCATATTTGTCGGGCGAATAGTTAATGATAAGGGCATGAAAGAGTTGTCTAAAGCTATGCAATCCCTCCTTAAGAAAAACTATCATCTAAATCCCAAATTACTATTAGTTGGAGACTTTGAATCTAAGTTAGATCCTTTATCGCCTGAAGATGAAAATTTCTTTAAAAATAATAGTTCTGTTCTGTTTGTTGATTATCAGAAAGATGTACGACCTTATCTTGCAGCTGCAGATGCATTAGTATTTCCTTCCTATAGGGAAGGTTTTCCCAATGTTGTTCTTGAAGCAGGCTGTATGGGGTTACCTTCAATCGTTACCAATATTAATGGTAGTAATGAAATCATAGAGGAAGGAGTTAATGGTAGAATTATTCCACCTCGCGATTCAGATTCTCTTTTCTTTGTTATGGACTGGATGCTAACACACTTATCCGATGTTGAGCTTATGGCAAGTAATAGCAGGAGGCTTATTCAAGAAAGGTATGAACAGGAAAAAGTATGGGAAGCACTTTTAGATATGTATAAATCACTTAGTTAAAGAATATTATGTATAAACATTTCTTTAAGCGATTAATAGATTTTGTAGCTTCATTTATAGCATTGGTTATTTTTTCTCCTTTACTATTAATAGTTACAATATGGTTGCATTTTGCCAATAAGGGAGGTGGTGCCTTTTTTCTCCACTCTAGGGCAGGTTGGAATAATAGAGTATTTAAGGTGATTAAGTTTAAAACAATGACCGATGAAAAAGATGAGAATGGAAACTTATTGCCTGATGGTCAGAGGTTGACAAAAGTTGGACGTTTCGTGCGTAGTACTTCGTTAGATGAACTTCCCCAGTTGTATAATGTACTTAAGGGAGATATGTCCTTAATAGGGCCACGTCCATTGTACGAAGATTTCTTGAAATGTTACGATGAAGTACAAATTAGAAGGCATGAGGTGCGACCAGGTATAACAGGATGGGCTCAAGTTAATGGCAGAAACTTTGTACAATATAGTAAGAAATTTGAATATGATGTATGGTATGTAGACCATATTTCTCTTAAACTTGATATTAAGATTCTTTGGAAAACTTTTCTTAACGTTATACAGCGAGATGGCATTGGAGAAGGAGAAGTGCAAGATGAGTTGGTAGACGATCTTGGATTCGGTGAAAAACTACGAAAACTGAAAGAGAAATAACATGAAAGAGTTTGGATCTGATTTTCATTCTTTGAATATTTCAGCAATACACGATAATACCATTTTTACTTATTATCCCAATGCCATATTTGTAGCAGATGGTAGACAGGCCATAGAATTATTAATCATTCATTATAAATGGAAAAGAATTTGGATACCAGAGTATTTCTGTTGGGAAATTATTGAATATATTCAACATCGGTGTAAAATAGAAGTTAAAACATATTTTGACAACCCCTTAAATGAGGAAATTTATCTTGTAGAAAAACTATCTTTTATAGATGGTGATGTATTACTTAGAATGAATTATTTTGGGTTAAGACAATACCGAAACTATTCTAATATCTCAATCCCAGTGATTGAAGACCATTCGCACAATATTTTCGATGAATGGAGTCAGAATAGTAAAGCTGATTTTTGTATAGCTTCATTGAGAAAAACTCTTCCATTAGCAGGGGGTGGAATGATTTGGAGTAATTCTCATAATTTATCAAAATTATCAACTTTAATAGAGAATTCTCATCAAAACGAACAACTTGCAAGAATAAGATGGCAAGCAATGGAAGATAAAGCTCACTATCTTAATATAAATGAAACTGAATGCAATTCAAGTCTAAAGGACTCTTTCAGAGCAAAATATATACAAACAGAAGAGGGATTTGACCATTTGCCTATCAGTAGAATATCTATACTTGATAAACTTTTCTTAGAAAAGTTTGATATTAATGAATGGCATAATAGGAAGTTACAGAATTGGCAGTTGCTTATCCATACACTTTCAAAAATATTAATAACCAAAGACATTCGTATTTTTTATCCAAGCTCTGATAAATGTATTCCTTTTTCTTTACTATTATTATTTCGTAATACTCAACAGCGAGATTTATTTAGGTTGAACTTGATAAAGCATTTTATTTACCCAGCAATCTTATGGAATTTACCAGAAAACTGTTCGGATAGCTCTAAAGATATATCGAACAGGATGCTTTCAATACATTGTGACGGAAGGTATAGCAGTGAAGACGTAAATGAGATGGGAAATATTATATATAACTTTTTAATTCATTTTGATAAATGCTGAAGATTATAGACTTTGAGCATAGAACGGAATGGGATAGAATAGTTCTTTCCTTTCCTAATTATGATATATATTATCTTAGTGGATATTTAGCTCCATTCGAAGTACATGGAGATGGAAAGCCAATTTTAATTTACTATGAGGGAGAGGAAATAAGAGCAATTTGTGCTTTCATGCTTAGAGATATATCAAATGAGACATGGGCACAAGGTTATATCGATAAAGGAACGTTTTTTGATGCAATCACTCCGTATGGGTATGGAGGGTGGATATTAGATGGAAATACTTCAAAAGAAAAAATAGATGTTTTTTGGAAAGAAGTAGAAACGTTTATGCATAATCAAAAAATTATTAATACTTTCACACGATGGAGTCCTTGGCTAAAAAATCAAGAATATTTAAGAGGATGGTCGAATGTTATTGATTTAGGAAATACCATTTATATTGATTGTACATCTGAAGAAGGTATTTTTCAAAACATAAAGAGTAAAGATCGTGCTACTATAAGAAAAGCTCTTAAAAATGGTGTAGTTGTAAAACATAGTGATGACACAGCTCTCTTTGAAAAATTCTATTCTATATACAATGCAACTATGGATAAAGATAATGCTGATGATTATTATTATTTTAAACCAAAGTTCTATAAATCTATGTCAGAGAACTTACAAGGACAATGGGAGTTCTTTTATGCAATACTTGGTGAAGAAATCATTGCAATGAGTATTATGCTTATGTGCAATGGAAGAATGCATTATCATCTTTCCGGCAGTGTTATGGAATTCCGTAATCTTAATGCTACTAATCTTATTTTGTATGAAGCTGCAAAATATGGAGCTCAACATGGGTATAAATTATTACATCTTGGTGGAGGAGTTGGTAGTGGTGAAGATCCTTTATATAAGTTTAAAAAAGCCTTTAATAAAAATGGAGATATTGGATTTAGTATATCAAAAGATTGTTATGATATAAACAAATATTCTTATCTAATTGAGCTTAGGAAGAAAATAGATCCATCATTTGATGTATCAACTTCATTCTTCCCAGCTTATAGATCAAAATAAATTATAGAGATGGAGAGAAAATATTTATGTCTTGCCCATATGAGTGGCAACGAACAAAAGTTCATTCAGGAAGCATTTGATACAAATTGGATTGTACCATTGGGGCCCAATGTGAATGCATTTGAAGAAGAATTAAGCCGTTTTTGTAAATCTAAGCCTAATAATATAGATTTTTCCAACGAAGTTTATCCACAAAACATACAAGCACACAACAATAATCCAGATGAATTATGGCATAACGGATATCATGATCTGGAAGAGAAAGAAGTTGTTGCTTTATGCTCGGGTACAGCTGCCATTCATTTGGCACTGATTAACTTGGGTGTTAAGGCTGGCGATGAGGTAATTTGTCAGAGTTTTACTTTTTGTGCAAGCTCACACCCTGTAGCTTATCTTGGTGCAACTCCTGTTTTTGTTGACTCAGAAGTTGACACATGGAATATGTGCCCTGAATTACTTGAAGAAGCTATCAAGGATAGAATTGAAAAAACAGGTAAAAAACCAAAAGCCATCATTGCTGTTTACCTCTATGGAATGCCTGCAAAAATAAAAGAAATTATGGAAATTGCCGAACGCTATAATATTCCATTAATAGAAGATGCAGCAGAAGGTTTGGGTAGTCGTTACAATGGAAAGGTCATAGGCACATTTGGCAATTATGGAGTAATGAGCTTTAATGGTAATAAAATGATTACTACATCAGGAGGAGGAGCCTTAATTTGTCCAAATAAAGAAGCAAAGAATCGTATTATGTTCTTTGCAACACAAGCGCGTGAGGCTTTTCCATACTACCAACACGAAGAGGTAGGCTACAATTATCGTCTAAGTAATGTTTGCGCAGGCATAGGACGTGGACAAATGACAGTTCTCGATGAACACATTTCACATCACAAATTCATTGCTAGACTATATAAAGAAGGGTTTAAAGATGTGAAAGGTATTAACTTCCATGGGAATCCAGACGAAAATTATGATTCTAACTTTTGGCTTAACACCATAACAATTGATAAAGATATAAAGGTAGTTGGTCAACCAAATGCTTATAAAGAAGCTATTGCTGGTGCTGTTGGCGGCGCAGCAGGCGTGGTTCATTCAACAGGAGTAGTTCATACCAATTGCGAACCAAACTCGAATGTTGAAGCGATGCGAATAGCATTAGATAAATTAGGTATAGAAAGTCGCCCACTTTGGAAACCAATGCACTTACAACCAGTCTATAAGAATAGTCCAGCTTATGTAAATGGTATTAGCGAAGAGCTATTTAAAATTGGTCTTTGTCTTCCATCAGGCCCTATGGTAAGTGAGGAAGATGCCAAGTTTATAATCGAATCAATAAGAAGGTCTATTGTTGAATAAAATTCTCTTCTACTAGTAAGAAACTTTATGAGTGCGGAGAAGCTTCTAAAAGAATTAATTAAAAATGAGTTATGGGGAGGGATTCTAAGCTTATCATCCTTAGATAAAAAGGACTTTTCTGACTTACAGAGGATTGCGAGTATGCAAACTGTTAGTGGATTAGTCTTTTCATCACTCATCAACAATAACATAAAACTACCACAGCAAGAAGCTTTGGCAGCTTTTGGTAGTTTAGAAAATATTAAGAAGTCAAATCTACTTCTTAATAGCAACCTAATATTACTCACGGAGCTATTAGAAAAGCATGATATTAAGTTTTTTATTGTAAAAGGGCAAACAATTGCAAATTTATACCCTCACCCACTCCATCGAATAGGTGGAGATATTGACTTCTATTGTTTTCCAAATGATTTGGAAAAACTTATTAACATACTACATAAGGAATTAAAAGTAGAATTAGATCGAGACGAATCTGAACAGCATTATAGTTTCCAATTCAATAAGACTTTATTCGAACTACACTTTACACTATTTAAGTTTGCAAATTCTGAAAACCAACAATACTTTGATAACTTAATAAATACAGAGCCCCTAAGTTATACTCTAATTGATAATAAGAAAGTTCCGATTTTAAGTCCAACGTTAAATCTCGCTTATACTTTTTTACATCTTTATCACCATCTTATAGAATTAGGTGTGGGACTAAGACAATTTTGCGATATAGCAGTGTTATGTTATGCTGCTGCTATGGCTGAAGAAGATCAGAATAAAGAGAGAAGTATAGATAAAGAAAGGCTTACTGAGATTTTATCACACTTAGATTTTCAAAAAGCTTTCACAGCAATAGGTACTGTTCTTGTTGACGATTTAGGATTATCTAAAAATTATTTTCCCTATACATTAACACAAAAAGACTATAAAAGAAAGAAATATATTTTAAGCGTTGTGTATAAAAGAGGAAACTTTGGTAAATATGGTCGAACAACGGAAGTAAGGTCTGGATTAAAGTATTATATTGAACAAACAGCAATAAAACTATCACACTATTATCACCTCTTTAATCTAAGTAAAAAGGAAAATATAGCCTTAATTTCGAAAGAAATACCGAAAAAGATTTTTCAAGCAATTAAAAGGTGATTTGTAAAAATATAAAGCAACAGAAAAAAAGAGGGTGTGTCTAATATGACACACCCTCTTTTATTTTTACTCACATTTTACACTATTTTTTTGAAGGATTCATTATTTCACGAGAACCTTCTTTCCATCAATAATATAAACTCCTGGACGCAAATCGCCTTTTTCTTTTGCCTCTTTTACCTTCATACCACTAATTGTATATATTTCATCTGTATCTTCTTTAGGAGAATCGATTTCAGTTATACCAGTAACAGTCTTTTTATCAATCAATCTTACATTTCTTAAATAATATCCCTCTCCAGATATCTGCAAACCATACTTATTAATTGTTTTAGCACTCTCAGCGTCTAACTCAATAACGTATTGCTTTTCATCACGTGCAGCTGATAGGTTTATACTCTTGTTAACTTGTGGAAGTATTATCTTACCTTGCGATTCAACATCAAGAACAGTAAATTCTAATATTTGGTTACGATATACTATTTCGAACATCTCCTTAGGAATGATAACTTTATCTTTATTTATTTGCTTAAAGCCATTCCATATACTGCTTTCCTTTTTTTCGCTTGCTAAAGAGAATATACGGATATTTTCACCTTCTATATAACAACCCTCCTTTTTTAATTCTTCAAGCATATTTTTATCTGTAATGAAGAATGTTACCTGCGCATCATTTCTTGATAGTTGAGGTTTTAGCGTTGTTATGCTCTTACCATACTTATTATAAATATCAATAGAAGATAGTCCAACTTTACGATGTTTAGATGAAGAGAGCGTATCAATATCCAATATAAGTTTGTCTCCTATTTTAAGATTACCCAATCGTTTAGTCGGTATTTCTATTTTAGCTTTTGTCTGTTTCATATCACCAGGTAATGGCTGAGCACCAATCCAAATCAGCTTATTTGCACGTTTATAAACACGCATCCAGTCAATATCCATTACATAGTCCTTAGGCACTTTATTTATATCTCCACCATACTGAGGATCCATTTCTGGATAAAGTATGCCACCACCTTTTCCGTCTGGTTTTCCTCCTATTTGTCCTGTAATAGCAACATCCCACACACGATCAATACCATTCTTGAAATTTTCTTTTCTCAAGAGAGCATTGTATCGATATGGATACTTATCTTTCATTGGCTTCATATCAGCAGAATCTACTGCCTCACCAGACGTTTTATAGTATGATGTAATGAAAACAGATCTTACTCTACCATCCAAGAGGAATGATACAGCTATATTACGAGAAGAATCACCTGGCTCAGGGTCAATCTGTGCCCCATAAACATGGAAATCTTCTGAAGGGTCAAACATTATTTCTTTTATTCTATCTCCATAATTATTATGATTATATCCGTTTTTAAGTACATACTTCTTCTTATCTTGATCGTATCTTGTACCTAAATTATAATCTATACCATGTATGGATTGATGAACATAGCGTCGTTTTTTATCAATATTATCTTTTGCAAAGGTTCTTGCATCATCATGTACAAAGAATTCTTGCAAATCAATTTCAAAAGTACTAGACCCATTGCAATGACGAAGCCACAATGCCATCCAAGTACCAATAGAGAAAGGTATCTTGGCTTTTATCTCAATACGAGAGTAAAGTGGATAATAGTTGCCTCCATTCTCTGCATCTCTGCTAGAGAGTGCACCTGACCACCAACCATATTTTGTATAACCATGTTTAGGTTTTATAGGGTTTCGCATCTTTATACTATAATCAGTATTTGCTGGGTCATCTTCGTATTTGCGAAGTCCTGTCTTTATAGGTTCACGAGTAGCACGAATAGATAAAAAACCATTATTTACCGTTACCATTTGGTCGCGATATATCTGAGCATTACCTTGTTTCTTGTTATTACCATAAAGTTCATAACTATAATGTTTTGTTTTATCACCATAGATTCCCCATAAACTTTTATTTATAGTTGTTCCATTAAACTCATCACCTCCATAATAACTCCACCCCACTAATGAAGGGACAACTCCTTGATTTTTCTGTGCTGAAAGTCCTAAATGAACTAAACCTAAAGCACAAATAGTAATTACTACTTTTTTCATATGCTTTTATTTTTATATGTGAAGAGTAGTTGTAAGCTACTCGTGTTATGTAATTATTTGAAGAATTATCCTCGTGAAATTGAAAGGTATTTAAAAACTTAAAGAATAAGACTATTATAATGTCAAATTTAAAGAGGTTATAACCTTCGGCTGCAAATTTACAATATTTCCAATAAACAAAGGTTACATAAGTGTTTACGCGAGTGTAAAATAAGCGTAATTTTCCGAAATAGTTTTTACAGTTTGTTGATGAATATGAAAAAAGCTATCTTTATTGTTTAATATTATTTACATATGTTTTGTAATATAAAATGCAGAAGTAAATATAAACAAGCAACAGGATTCATGAAAAAAAGATGAGCATATATCAAAGCAAATTACTATATTTGTAGTTGTTTGTTGTGTGTTATATCTTACACCTATGAAAAAAAACAAAAGATAAAATATGGAAAATATAGAGAAGGCGGTACAGTATGTACTTAAAAAAAAGGAATATCAACTAGAAAAGCTTACACATTTCTATTTCACTTCTAACGAAGATATAAATAGCTATATAAGTGGTAATAAAAGTCGAGCTATTATTGGTCTTAAATTAGAAAGAATTTCTAATTGGCAACATTGGAATTTTATTTATTCTTTTTTTAAAGAGAATAAACTAGATCATAATTTATTAGCATTATCAACATATTCTGCAATAGAGTCTATTACATGGGATTATTTTTTAGGAACAACAGTTGAACAATATAAAGAATCTATTTCTTTCATAAATGCGATTAAGTATCTTGCTCAGGCATTGCTTTTAGGCTGGGATTCTATAGCATTAAAATTAGGAGATGTGTTATTAAAGATGCTTTATGGCAAACAATATAAAGGATGGAATTATGCATATAAACACCCTTGGTTTATGTTATCAATATTTTGTAAATGGCAAGGTATAGAACTTGATTACACTCGTTTAAATTTTCCTAAGGAGATGGGTGTATATGAAAAAGCTATTCAATATTGGGATACTAAAGATAAAACCTTGCTAACTGAAATTGTAAATGAACTGGTTAGTTTTCATATTTTAGAATCAGATGAAGATGAATACAAAAATCATATTCCAGATTTCCCATCTTCTGATTATTTTGTTTTCCCTATAGATATTCTTCTTTGGTTAAATATTCGTGAACGCATAGGACTTCCTGAGTATATTCCCAATAATGAGCTTATGAGAATGCCTATTAACAATTATAATACGCTAAAAATAGACGTTCCAAAAGTAGAATTAATAGAAAAAGCTAAAATGAAATTACAAACGGAATATCCCAATGCAAATATATTATGATAGAGATTTTATTAATGCATATGAAGTTGTAATGAAAAGAATTATCCTTTGAATTTAGAATATAAGAAAAAGTATATACTTTACAAAAAAACGTAATTACATTTTTCAAAAAATGTAATTACGTTTTTTTAATTTATAATTATTATTTACGTACTTCTATTTTCAAAAATAAGTAGTTTAACGTCATCAATTATTTAATTGAGAATAGACGTACTTAAAGGAAAATAGAGGTACAATATATTTTTAATGCAATTACTTATCTAATACTGAATAAATACTATTATTGCTAATATATTCAGGTACTATAGATTTCATTACCTTTACAATTTCCATATTATCATATGTACGACTTATCAACAAAAGCTCTTCTATTTGTTTGCTTACAGCATCATAATCATACTCTCTAACTTGAGCTATCCTTACTTTTTCGTGGAAACTTGGCAGGGTATTTTCAGTTGTACTTAATACTTCTTCATAAAGTTTTTCTCCCTCTCGCAGACCTGTATATTCAATCTTCACATTTTCTGCACCAGAAAGTTTTATCATTCTCTTTGCAAGGTCAGCTATTCTAACAGGTTTACCCATATCAAAAACAAAAATTTCCCCACCCTTTCCGTGTGTTCCAGCCTCTAAAACTAACTTACAAGCTTCAGGAATCAACATAAAGAAACGAATAATATTAGGGTCGGTAACAGTAACTGGGCCTCCACTCTTTATTTGCTTCTCGAACAATGGAATAACAGAGCCATTAGAACCAAGAACATTACCAAATCGAGTAGTTACAAACTGAGTTGAAACTTCTTTCGTATTATCTTGATTGATTTTTTTATTCAAACTCTGACAATAAATTTCACAGATACGTTTTGAACAACCCATCACATTTGTTGGATTTACTGCCTTGTCAGTTGATATCATTACAAACTTTCTAACGCCATACTTAACACTTAAGTCTGCAATTACCTTTGTACCCCAAACATTGTTTTGAATACTTTCTGAGGGATTATTTTCCATCATCGGAACATGTTTATATGCAGCAGCATGGAAAACATATTCTGGTCTATACTGCTTAAAGATAGATTCCATTCTATCAAAATTTGTTATATTCGCGACAATTGTGTCAACTTTTATATTAGGATACTCAAAGCCCATCATCAATCTAATATCATGTTGGGGAGTTTCCGCCTGGTCTATAAGAATAAGTTTACCAGGCTTATAAATAGAAATCTGACGTACAATCTCTGAACCTATTGAGCCTGCTGAACCTGTAATCATAATACATTTATCATTTAGCAAGTTACCGATAGCATCCATATCTACAGCAATTTCATCGCGTGGCAATAAATCTTCAATATTTATTTCCTTAAATTGTACATGTGTCAAATCATCTTCACCAGTCCATTCTTTTGTATGTTCGGTAAGATAAATCTTCACATTTGCATTGATGAGCATATCTTGTAGTCTTGTATCAGCACGGAACTTATTTACTTGAATAGGCGAAACAAGCACAGCTTTTATATTCAGATTTTCGATGGCCTCTTCTAACTGACTATCAATCGTGTATATCTTTTCACCCATCAACGTATTTCCAGAATACAAATCATCATGAGAAATAAAACCCTTCAACAAGAAATTAGTATTTCTATCGTTGCATATATTATTAGCAATTCCTATTCCACCTTCTTGAATACCATATATAAGTGTTCGAACTTTTCTATTGGGATTTAAATATGCATCGTAAATTGCTTTTACTAACACTCGGAAAATTACCATTCCTATTGTAGCCACAAGATACATAACAGCAATTTGACGACCTTGAAGACGCATGAACCTTATAAATTGCCAGAAATACATTATGTAGTGCATTACTTCTGCTATTACCAACGACAAAAGCATAGCAAGGCATACGCGCTGAAGATCTACAAAAGAGGAGTAGCGTATTATACCAGAATAAGTCTTAAAAACACGGAAACCAATTAGAACGAAAACCATATCAACGAATATGGTAGTTGTAATAAGAGACAGGTTAGAAAACTCAATGGCTCCATGATAATAGAACCAAAAAACAAGCACACCTGAAAAATAGCAAATGATTATATCAATGGCTAACACAACCCAATATGGCAGTGCATTCTTTGTGAGATACCACTTGAAAATCTTATTTATAAGCTTCATATTTTAGTAGTCTGTCAAATAATTATTTTGTTATCACTTATAATAATGCAAAAGTACTAAAAAGATTTTATTAAGATACTATCTTTCATAGAATATTAATCACATTTTGGCTATTATTTTCTATTCAATTTATACTCTACAATTTGTTTAAAACCATTTAAAAAAGAGCTACTATCCATACGTTTTTTTCCTGAGAGTTGTAACTCTCTCAATTCTAATAGAAAATCGTTTGTATTCACGTATAATTTCTTATTTTCTATTACAAATGTTCCTGGTTCACCATTAGCAGCTTTCTCCGTTTTTACAGCTTCAAATATCTTCAAAACCATATCAGTAGTTGAAGTTGCAAAATTATCAAATGGAACAATTTTTGACCAAGCACCAGGATAAGGTGAAAGACCACGTACAAAATTATAAATAACACTTGCTTCCTGATACCAATCTATTTCGCAAGTTTCTTTAAATATCTTTGGCGCAGGGTGTAAGTCTTCAGAATTTTGTTGCGCTTCAGTTATTTCGTTCATCACAGATAATATCTGAGCATCATCAAAATTATTTGCAATCTTTTCGCATAAAAGATCTATCGTTTCAATTGCTAAATCTGCTCCTAATCGCATCAATCCATCATAAACATACTCTACATTTGCATTTTCAGGAATAGAAAAATGTTTCCGTCCAATAATTCTGCCAGTATCAATATCTTTATCGAGAAAGAAGGTTGTTACTCCAGTTTCTGTTTCGCCATTTATTACAGCCCAGTTTATAGGTGCTGCACCACGATATTGCGGTAACAAAGCTGCATGAACATTAAATGTTCCCAAACGAGGCATAGACCATACTACTTCTGGAAGCAATCGAAAAGCAACAACTACTTGTAAATCTGCTTTTAAAGCTTGTAATTGATTTATAAACTCAGTATCTTTCATCTTTACAGGTTGCAAAACAGGCAAACCTACTGACTGCGCATATACTTTTACAGCTGGTGCTTGTAGTGACTCTTGATGCCGTCCTACAGGCTTATCGGGTTGTGTGACCACTCCGACAACATTATAATTATTTTCTACCAAAGCTTTCAAAGACTCAACAGCAAACTCTGGTGTTCCCATAAAAACGATTCTTATATCCTTCTTATTCATACTGTCATTTAATTTTAATATTGTGAAGATTCTGAGTAATTACTCTTCGCTGAAGTCTGCAACCAACTGTCTATACATATTATAAAGTCGTGCACGCGAAATATAACCAACTAGTCTTCCGTCTAGCTCTATTACAGGAAGAACCTGTGCACCAGTTTTTTCAAACACTTTCATAACGCTCTCCATCTGGTCGTTAACACCAATAGTTCCTGGTGGAAGGGTCATAAGTTGCTCTACAGAAAAACGATGATATAATTCTGTGCGGAAAATTATGTGTCTAAGTTTTGTTATGTCAATCTCTCCTAACAATATGCCTCCATCATTTAGAACAGGGATATAATCATTGCGGCTCGAACTAATAGCATGCACAAGTTTTCCCATCTCCATGTTTGGATCTACTGATGTATAGTCGCGGTCGACAATATTTTGCATATTCATCATTGTCATTACTGCCTTATCAGTATGATGAGTTAATAGTTTTCCTTGTCGGGCTAATCGAACTGCATATATACTGTGTTGTTCAAAGATATTTATAGTTAGATAAGAACTAATGGTAACAATAATTAGTGGAATAAAAAGATGGTAGCCGCCAGTGAGTTCAGCTATTAAGAACACACCTGTTAGCGGTGCATGCATAACTGCAGCCATAACTGCAGCCATACCATAAAGGGTAAAATTCTTTTCAGGAATGTACTCTCCTATCTGTTGAACATTCCAAAAACGTGCAAAGAAGAAGCCTCCAAATCCACCTATAAATAACGATGGTGCAAACGTTCCACCACATCCGCCAGCTCCATTGGTTGCGCTAGTTGCGAAAACCTTAGTTAAAGCTACTATCCCTACATATAATAACAAGAACTTTGCTTGTCCTGCAAACATAGAACCTCGCAATACTTTATTCCAATCGGCTTCACCATTTCCTTCTATAAAGAGACGCAAGCTGTTATAACCTTCACCATAAAGAGAAGGAAAAACAAAGATAAGCGATGATAAAACCAAACCACCTGCTAATAATTTAAGGTAAGGACGATTGGAAAGACTTGCGTATCTATCTTCACACCAAGACATTACGCGCATAAAATAAAGTGAAAGAAAGCCACAAACGATGCCTAATAATATAGTTGGAGGAACTTTACTAAGACTCCAAAGATAGTCTATTTTGAAGTTATACATAGGTTCCCCTCCCGTAAAGAAGTAGGAAAAGCAAGTTGCAGTAACAGAAGCTATCAAGATAGGTAATAGTGACGCCATAGTTAGATCCACCATAAGAATTTCCAAAGTGAATACTAAACCTGCTATCGGTGCTTTGAAAATGCCCGAAACAGCTGCAGTAGCACCACAACCAACCAATAGCATCAATGTTCGACGATCCATGTTGAAAAGCCTTCCAAGGTTACTTCCTATGGCAGATCCCGTCAATACAATAGGAGCCTCTGCTCCTACCGATCCACCAAAACCAATTGTAATAGCTGATGCTACAATGGAAGTCCACGTATTATGTGCTTTTAATTTAGAACGTTTCGTAGAAATTGCATATAATACACGTGTGATTCCATGTGAAATCTGATCACGAACAACGTATTTGACGAATAAGCTAGTGAGCCAAATACCTATAACTGGATATAAAAGATACAACCAGTTGATAGTGGTCATTTGAAATCCTGATGTAATAAGTTCTTCTATTTCTCTAATAATAATATGAAGGACGTATGTTGCCACCGCAGCAAGAAAGCCTACAATGAACGCAAGTACTAATACAAACTGGCGGTCAGAGATATTGTTTTTACGCCAATCGTCTATGCGACTAATTATATTGCTATTATTTTCGTTGGTCATTTTTCAGACTTGTTCCTCTTTACTGATACATTATATATAAGGTATATGAGGGAATTACTTTCTGATTATATTTATTTCTCCAGTCGTTCCTATCTTTATTATAGTAGAAGGCTGGTGTGGCTTATGCTCTTGGCGGCGAGAAAAACAAACATAATCTACAGCTAACAATATTTCTTCAGAAATATCGCGATAATTCTGCGCAGCTGGTTCTCCACTAATATTTGCTGACGTACTTACTATTGCTTTTTGGAAACGATAACATAATTCCTTAGAGAAAGGTTCGTTTGTGATTCTTATTCCAATAGAACCATCTTCAGCGATAAGATTATCCGCAAGATTCACAGCTTCATCTAGTATTAAGGTAGTTGGCTTTACTACAGCATCTATAAGCTGCCATGCGACATCAGGAACATTGCGTACATATCGCTGCAACCGCGCATCAGAATCAACAAGACATACTAACGCTTTTGAATCATCACGACGTTTTATTTCATAAACCTTTGATACAGCTTCTGGATTGGTAGCATCGCATCCTATCCCCCAAACTGTATCGGTGGGATAAAGTATCACACCACCTTTTCTCATTACCTCAACGGCCTTTTGAATATCTTCTTGCTGTGTCATTTCCTTTTCACTATTAGAGAAATACAAAAGTAAAATAAAAAAAGGAAATAAACAAATCTATAAAAGAAAAAAACTACTCTACTATGGTTAAAGGTTTAGAAACAATTTTCTTAATTTGAGCTTTATACAAACAAAAAACTTCGCTGTTGTTATTAAGGTTCTTCTATCAAGAAATGAAATTCATTTTTTAGATATTTAATAAAAGCTGTTTTATATTGCTATTGTATCAACTTTTACAACATAACTAGAGCTAATTATAATAAACTGATAATGAAGATGATGGTATCAATGAAATTATTGCATCTATTTTTAATAAGAAAAAAGACACTTTTTATAAACCTCCCACTCTTTCATTATACTACTATTATGTTCTCCTAAGAAGAATGATGGGTTTAAATTGTCTTCGTAGGGAGTCCAATTTCCACATACAATTCCGTCGTAAGCTATAATTGGTTGGAAAATTCCATTATTATAAGCCTTTTGCTTATATTTAGGAGGCAACACTATATCTTGACCTTTATAGCTGATAAGGTATTCATCATAAGGCGGAATCAATAGATATTTGCTTTTACGAAACCCATGAGACCTACCATCATTTGTGAAATAAAACTCTATATCAAGGTATTTCTTATTTATAAATATAATTGTCTAACAATTCAATACCTTTACGACAATCCCGAATATTCAATCCCGACCACCATACGAAATCTCCTAATGTAGCTGGTTGACGACTCATAAAATACATTTTAGCTATGCGCATCATCGTTTCATCTCAGTTTATTGAGGAAACAGGTTTCACTTTATTAGCAGTTAATGCATACGTTGTCTTGATTTGCAATAGGTTCCCGCTACAGATGTACCTGTCAATTCTGCCATACGAATATGATAAGTTAAACGTTGGGAATCAAAATAAAAAACCTTATCTAATAACGCTTTAACAATGTAATCCTTAGTTAGACTACCCATATCAGAAGCTGTTAGAGCAATAATTTCACGCACACTCAAAGCCTCTTTATCGTAAATTACGACCTTATTACTTTTTTTCCAACCTTTAATTAACACTAATAGCTTTTGGTGCACATTGTTCTAACAGCCACCAATAGTCATCTGACGAAACTATATGCCATGTGCCACGCATTAAATGAAGGCGGATGATTTCCTCATCATCAAAAGCTTTTTTAAACATCTTTCCTGATGTATTTGTTGTACGCATTGCAAAGGCCCAACGCATCATACGATAGTCTTGTACTTGCATTGCACACATAATGTTCAGTAATTCTTTCGGAGTATTAAACTGAGGACATATCAGCTACTGATTCAAAAGGCGTAAAGCAACTGGGTTCATATACTATCTCTCTATTTCCAAACTATATGATGGTTTTATCATAATTCAATCACTTCTCCTTCATTTGCTATTGACCAAAAAGGAATATTACATTCATCAGTGAATTCTTTCATACGCCATGCACTCTCAAATCCACTAACTACAAAGTGCATGGGAATAAACAAACCTACATTAAATCGTTCTATGAATTGTCGAGCACCGCGTGTATATCCGTTTCCAATTCTACCATCAATCGGGAACATTACTACATCAAAAGTGTCAGATATCTTTTTAATATCTTTCAACTCGCCAAGAAATCGCTTCTCACCTTGGATCGGATTAACATCTCCAAACTCCTCACTGAAGATTGTACCACCCTTATAGTCTTCTATAAGAAATCGTGCATACCAGTTATTAAGGTCGCCTGCATGAAAGATACAATTACCATCAGCTTCCACAATCCATGAAACACCGCTATCATTGCTACCTGTTGCATAAACTTTAACGTTGTTATCATGCCATTCTTCACCTTTTGCCAACCATACATCAGCATCTTCTTTAACTGCCCTTCTATGCTTTAAAATATCCTTAGAAAGGATATAATTAATCGAAAGTATAGGATATGTACTGCGCCATGTCAATATTTCCCTTGTAAAGTGGTCCTCATGGAAATGACTGGCAAACACATAGACTGGTTTTGAGGTGGAAAGAAGCTTTGAAACAACTCTAGCCGGGTCTCTCCAGTAATCAAAAATGAGCACAGAAGTTTCTGTTTCAATGGCAAAACCACTATGAAAAATATACGTTAGCTTCATCTTAACATAGTGTTAGGAATTATTTCGCAAAGTTTATCATCTCTTATTATCTTTGCTTTTGCCTTACCTGCAAGTACTAAAACCTTCTTTCCGTTGCGGTAAATATACAATTGACGAGAACGAATAACAGCTGTCAAATTGTCATCGTCTTGAATAGCCGTCCAAATATTATGGTAAACCCCATGTTCGTCAAATAGCTTCTGCTGCAAATGCGAACAAATATTATTTGTATCAATAGTTATCATACTAATCAAAGAGTTTCTTCCAAAGCCATAATACTGCCACTGCACCAAGGACACAGAACACAAAATTTGTGAGATAACCTTTACCAAACAATTCTATATTAAGCAAATGACTGATAGCAGTTCCTGCGTAACTTCCAATAATACCTATTATTAAGTTCATGCAACAGCCTTTGCCTTCACCACTCATGATACGATTTGCAATATAGCCTATAAGAACTCCTGTCAGTATTGGCCATGCTGTGAAATCTGCAATATGTTCTAACATAATTATTCAAGTTTATTTAATATCTTCGAATTTAGAATGTATCGTTCTATCTTTTCATAACTCTTATCTTCCTTATTTCAAGGCCTTACCATCTGAAAAAGCATTTCCCACTCGTTTACCTAACAGATTATAACCCATTTGAATAGGGTTGAAGGTTATGAGGTTCATTTTTTCAATATCAGGTTTTCCATCTTTTGCGAGATAGTTTTCATTACATAGAATATTCACAATTTCTGCAATAATATAGCAACCTGTATCGGATTCTTTCTGCTTTTCTTTAATTCTGCACTCCATTGTCATTGGAAAATCAGTAAATACTGGTGCATCTACATTTTCAGAAGCTATTACATTCAAACCTGATTTAGCCATCTTGTCAGGGTCTTTCTTTTGACTTACAATGCCGACATAGTCAGCAGCAAGCATTGTTTCTACAGTAGCAAAAGCCACAGTAAACTCCCCTTTAAGGTTCAAATTATCGGAGGTTTGATGTTTTCCCATTGAAATCATAATTTCATGGTTATCCCATTGACCACCCCAAGCAGCATTCATGGCGTTAGGATTACCATTCTCATCATATGTACCAATTATAAGCACAGGTTGCGGAAGTATCCACGCTTTCTTACCAAAACTTTTCATATTCTATTTGTCTTTAGTTAATTTTCAATACTATCTAGCGTATATAAAAATAATACTTACTGATGTTATAAATTATAATATTAATGCAAGCAAGTAGTATGCCAAGCTATATAACTAAACGATAAATAATAATAAATAGCAACATGTACTCAAGATGAAAACCTTAGGTGTTACTTTATCAAACATAGAAATCCTATATAGAAATCGCAAACATGAAGTAAACGTTGCCCATTGTTTATAACGACCACCAATTTACAATACAAATCTACTATTTTTATCAAATTTAGGAGATTAAAAATACAATTCAAAATATTATAACATATTTTTATTTGAATTTCTTTATATATAGTAAAAAAATAACTACATGGGTATTTATATCTTCTATTTCCTATTGTAAAACTTTCTCTTCATTCGGCAAACTAAATAGATCTAAAATAGTTCAATTTTGTAAACTAACTTCTTGTGAAAACGAGGCATAACATTTTTATGTTGCAATACAGGCTCTTTTGCAACCCAATAGTAGCTGTTTTGCACGCTTAAACAGGTTGTTTTACAACGCAAAACAACCCATCTTATAACACATTGACAACTAAATAGTTACAAAATAAAAGCTTTATGAAAAAATATAAACAATATTTTCATCATGGTTTAGTCTACATTTTCTACAGAAACCCATTCTACACAATGGTTACAAATCTTCACTAAAAGATGATTAAGACAAATTGAAAGGAAAAAGAAAATGCCCAACGCTTCGCAGCGACGGGCACTCAACCTCAATAGGTATTAGTCATTTAAGGTAAAAAGATTGTATTCAGGATAACG
>ERZ772956.723-NODE-723-length-23704-cov-9.534103_pt1 | contig 23704 bp, 34 predicted proteins | sample MGYA00580683_ERZ772956 | MGnify/ENA primary metagenome ERZ772956 (study PRJEB29015, sample SAMEA2738077) | human oral metagenome | biome: human oral; feature: human-associated habitat; material: saliva | place: China | collected 2212 ... | reverse complement strand
TTATTCAAAAATAGTTATCAATGGTATCAATTGGGTTACCGATTTAGTTACCAATAATCATCAATTTTCTCTTTAATACCAATCAATAGTTACCGATGTTAGTGATTACCTCTATTCTTTTATATATATAAATAAATAAATATATATATATATATATAGAGAGAGAGAGTTTTCAACCAATCACTAACATTGATAACCATTTGGAGATTTACATTGGTATTAAATAAAAAACTAAAGTATTGATTGATAATAAATGATAATCAAAACAATAACAATTTGGAGATTTATATTGGTATTAAAGAAAAAAATGGATAATTGTTGATAACTGATATATATAATGGAGGTTATATATGAAATATAGTGTTGGAAATTATTTTGCAGATACAAAAGTGTTTGGAAAGTTTAGATATTTTAAAGAGTTATATGAGGATTATGTGAAGTATTGTAATAAGAAATCTTATCCTGTGGTTGGTAGTGATGAGTTTATTGATAGCATTAAAGAGTATGGGATTGTTGGAGAAGTAATAGGAGGAGAGTTAGTTTTGGTATATCTAGCTGAATATAATAGAGGTATCGATAAGAATGTGAATCAACCCAACCACTATATGATTGGAGATACAGGACTTGAATGTAAAGATTTTATATCTGCTTGGGTTGGAAAAGGATATTATAGTGTTTTCTGTTTCTGTAACATAATGAAATATCTAGTAAGAGCAGAAAAGAAAAACAAATTGGAAGACTACAAAAAAGCACTTAAATATTTGGATATGATTATTGAGTCAGGAGCAGACACAATTGTATTAGATATAGCGGATATAGGAATAGAAGTAGGAACAAAAGAATATACTGGTGTTTATTGGAATGCAATTATTGCTGAAATAACTAAAGGATTAAGTGCTAGACAAGCATTATCATTGGATAGTGTATTTAGAGCATTAGCTGATGAGAATTATCATTTATGTAGGATTAGACTTGCTGATTTCATTGATATATATAAGGACACTATGGTTTGTAGACCACCTGTACCTGCTAAATAGATTGGAGAGATTGGAAATGAATAAATTAATATTAAGTTTTATAAATCAATTTATGATAGAACATCAAGACGAAATAATTGAAGTAATAATCAACCCCGATGGAGAGTTATCTAAACAATGGATAGAACAAGGTAATTCTGTTAAAGAGTATTTAGGACAAGAAAATAATAGCTTAAAGGATTAAAACGTTAAATTGAGCTATGCTATGACTTTTAAATGGGTGTGTGTGAATAATAGGAGGTACGAATATGAAAGTTGAATTTGATTTTAAAAGAGCAGAGAAATTGATATTAGAGCATAAAGTTGATGAGATGAGTGTAAGTGAATATAATCATTTAAAAACATATAGTAATAAGTTTGAGGATTATCACTTTGTTAAAAAAAGACCAGCCATTGAAAAATACAGTTGGATAGATAATAGATAGATTAATAGGTACTATAAACATTATGGAGGATATAAAGATGATTAAGTATATTATAGATGTACAAACAAAAGATAGAAGTTTTAAGGCTTATTTATATAGAAAAGATTATTTAACAGAGGACGAAGTGGAAGAAGAAAAGATAAGATTTTGTAAGGAACTTAGAGAGAGTTATAACAAGGCTAATAGTAGTATAGAGATTTTGGAGGCTGGAATTAAGGTGGTGGAGTAAATGGCTATCTTATTGATATTATCTGTGTTGTATGTATTGAGTTTAGCATTAAAAGCTGAGTGTGAAAGATATGAGTGTGAAAAAGCTGAGGAGGATATAAGAATGAATAGATGTGATTTGAATAAATGTGACTTTAAAAAACCTGAGAATTTTACTGATATTTTAGAATTACAAAAAGAATTAGATAAAAAGATAATCAATTATAGACCTAGAAAATTAAAAGATATTAAGAAGAGTTTGATAGCTGAGTGTATAGAGTTTGACGAAGAAACGATTGATAGTCATAAAACTTGGAAAACTAATAAAAGATATAAAGAAAAAGAACTTGAAGAACTAACTGACATATGGTTTTTTGTAGCACAACTCATAAATTATGCTTATGATATTGGAGATGTGACTATAACAGAAGTGAGAAATTTAGATGTATTCTTTAAAACAGAGGATTATAGTTATTTTGGAGATACAGATGTCTTAACTATTATAAATGATGTAAGAACACCTAGATTTACTTATGAGTTTTTAAGAGAGTTGGTGCGTGACTTAAAGTGTTTGAGTCTGAATTATGGTTATAAACACAATGATATATTAGATTGCTATTGGAATAAATGGAACAAAAATATTGATAGAATTAATGGTGAGTGGAACTAAGGAGGATATGATGGAACAAAAGACAGTGTTTAAAAAAATGGAAGACATATTATATGCTTATCCTAAATATCAACATAGAATGAGAGAAGAACAAAAACATTTAACTAATATAGAGTTAGAGAAGTCTTATAGATTGAAAGAACTCAACAATCAAAATAGTTTTGAGTATAAGAGTGAGTTGGAAAAGTTGGAAGAAACAAGAGATAGAATATATCATAATATTCAAAGATATGAAGAAATTTTATTCAGAATAGATGAGGCACTAGATATGGTAAAAGGACACAAGTATTATGATTTTATTCCTATGAAATATTTTAATAAGATGACTTATGAAGCAATCGCAGAGAAGTTTGACATTAATGTGAGTAGTGTATACAAAGCTAAGAATAAAGTGTTAGGCTCATTAGAGATACATTTTTTAGCACAAAAGTTGATTTGTTATTGACAAAATACAAAAAAGGAGAAAACTGGGAGAAAACAGGGATATTGTAGGGAGAATTTTTATGTGGTACTATAGTATCATAGGAAGTTTGTAAAATTCTACTGAGTGCATTTTTTACTTTTCTCTTTGTTTAATTATATCCCTTTAAAGAAGTTGTTGAGGGCAACTATAAAACCCTCTTTTTTATTTACTATGGATTGACAAGGAGATGATAGGTATGTTGATGACAACGTGTGCTAGATGTGGAAAAAAGAAACCTGCTAATACTAAGTGTGAATGTAGTAAAGATAGACATAGATTATACGATAGAGAGTGTAGAGATAAAGACAGTGCAGAGTTTTATAACAGTAAACAGTGGAAGTCTTTGAGAAGTATTTGTAAAGCTAAAGCCAAAGGATTAGATATATATGAGTTGATGGTTAATGGTAAGTATGTTGTAGGTACTCTATCACATCACATTGAAGAACTGAAAGACAATAAAGCAAGAGCATTAGATATTAATAATTTGATATGGATAAGTGAAAAGACTCACAATTATATCCACGCTCAATACGATAAGAGTAAAAAAGATAAAACAGATATGCAAAAGAAGTTGTTTGATATACTAAATAAATATTACAACAACGAAAGTATCGTATTTAGTTTAATAGCGGGGGGTATTGATTAAAGTTTTTACATTATGTTCCAATACCGCAACCTTTCTAAATCGTAGAGAAATTGCCAAATATGAGGATTTATGGGTTAATATGTAAAGGGTTTTTACTTGACAAGGAGGTGTAGACAATGGGTAGACCTAGAAAAGTTATAGATATAAGTTCAGGAAAAATAGGAAAAGAAAATATAAAGAATAGACAAGAGGCAGAGAAGAAATTAAAAGCTGAGAGAAATGATTTAGTTGCACCTGATTGGCTTAGTGATAATGCTAAGATTGAATTTGAAAGAGTTGTCAGTGAATGTGATAAAATAAACATTTTAGATAATTTAGATTTAGGAGTTTTGGCTATCTATTGTAATGCCTATGATGGTTATGTTGAAACAACTAAAAAACTTGAAGTTGAGGGATTAGTTAAAAAGAAAATGACTAAGACTGGAGAAATTGAATTTATTAATCCACTTGTAAACGTGCAAGAGAAATATGTTAAATACATTATGCAATCATCATCTAAATTAGGTTTAGCAACGACTGATAGATTAAAATTAGTTGTCCCTGTTAAAGAAGAAAAACCTGAAAATAAATTTATCACAATGCTAAAGGAAAGACAAGCATAATTTATGGTTAAGGATAGAACGACTGCTTATGCTAAGTTAGTTGTAAGTGGTAAGAAAATAACAGGGAGAAAAGAGTATTTAGCTTGTAAAAGACACCTTGAAGACCTTAAAAATAAGAAATTTGAATATAAATTTGATGTTGAAGACGCAGAGTTTGCTATTGATTTTGCCAATAGTTTAACAATGAAAGATGGTAAACAATTAAAGACAAGGGGTTTTCAAGAGTTCATTATAGGAAGTTTGCACGGGTGGAAGAAGAAAAAGACAGGTGATAGGCGTTTTAGAGAGGCTTATTTACAGGTTGGTAGAAGAAATGGAAAAAGTTTTTTAAGTGGGATTGAAAGTACACTGTTTAGTACGATGATTGGTGTTAAAGAACGTATATTTTGTGCGGCGACTAAACAAGACCAAGCTAACATCGTATGGGACGAAGTAAGGAATTTCATTGAAAGTGATAAAGAGTTGACTGAATTATACATTGTTAAAGAGCACGATAGAACGATTAAGAGTTCAGTTACAGGTAGTGTTATAAAAGCATTATCTAAAGATACAAAAGGAATGGACGGGTTTGGTAATGTACTTGCTGTGTGTGACGAGTTACACGCTCACCCAAACAACCAAATATATAAATTGCTATTTGACGGACAAGCTGATGTTGATAATGCTTTAACTTTGGCTATAACAACTGCTGGATTTAATTTGAATAGCTTTTGCTACGAGCATTATAAATTTTGTGAAAAGATTTTAGAGGGTGTTATTGAAAAAGACACTCTTTTTATTTTTATCTGTGAAATGGATGCCGATGATGATATATGGGATTGGAAAAACTGGTTAAAATCTAACCCATATTTTTTATATGAAGAAGACGGAATAACACCGAATAAAAAGAAAATAGATTTATTCAAGCAAAAAGCGATTGACGCTAAAGAAAAAGGTGGTGCTGAGTTAGTAAATTTCCTAACAAAACAATTAAATCGTTGGGTTACAACAGGCTCAGGACAATATATAAATCTTGAGAAACTAAAAGAATGTGAAAGCGATTTGACACTTGAGGATATGAAAGGGAAAGACTGTTATTTAGGTTTTGATTTATCTAAAGGTGGGGATTTAACAAGTATTGCTTTAGTTTTTCCACTTGAAAATGAAAAGATTTATGTGTATAGCCATTCTTTTATGCCTGAGTTGAGGTTAGAAGAACACAAAAAAACTGATGATGTGCCATATCAAATATGGGTTAAAAAAGGTTTGTTGACTTTGACTACTGGTGCTTTTGGAATGAAAACAGATTACAAGTATATTATATCTCATTTAAAAGAGATTATTGATAAATATGAATTGAATGTCCTTGAATGTGGATATGACGCTCATAATGCAGGAAGTTTTTTAGCTGATTTAGAGTTTTTAGGTTGTGATTTGACTGAGGTTAAACAATCAGCTAAGTCTTTAAATGACGCAACTGTTGATTTTGCTTTATCTGTTGAGGCATTACAAGTTATGTATGATAAGAAAAATGAATTATTAAGGTGGAGTTTAGCTAATGCGACAACTACATCTAATAGCTTTGGTGAGAAAAAGATTGATAAACAATCACAAAAAAACAGAATTGACCCAGTGGACGCTGTGTTGGACGCTTGGAAAATAATGTTATTGAATAAAGAAGAAATTATGAATAATGACGAATTGGTTGACAATTGGTTGAAAGTATTTACGAAAGGAGGGTAGATGAAAAACATATTCAAGAAAATTTTTAATAAGAGTGAGAACACAACACCAATAAACACAATGAATTTCAAGGAATTTTTTGGAATAAATGTAAATGACGACTTATCTGAGATTACATACTACACCTGCTTGAAAGTTTTGAGTGAAAGTGTTGGTAAATTGTCAATTCACTTGAAAGATAGCAAAAATAACAGGATAGTAGACCACGAGGCATTGCAAAAGTTAAAGTTTGCTCCTAACCCATTTATGACATCTACACCAATGATGACACTATTGGAAACGTGGAGAAATCATCACGGAAATGCTTATGCTTATTTATCCTATGATAATCGAGGTAAATTAGTTGGTATATATCCTATGCACCCTCAAAATGTAAGAGTATTGATTGATAACGCTAAATTATTTAGTGGAGAAGAAAAATTATATTACGAATATACTCACAATGGAAAACAGTATGTATTTGACAGTAAAAATGTATTGCATTTAAAAGGTGGACTAAGTAAAGACGGAATAGTTGGAGTGAGTGTTAGAGAAACATTAGCAACTACATTGACAGGAGTAAAGGCAAGTCAAAAATACCTGAATAATCTCTATGAACGTGGCTTAACAGCTAAAGCGGTTTTGAAATACACTGGGGATTTAAGTAAGGAAAATCAAAAGAAAATGCTGGACGCTATGCAAGAGTTTATAAATAGTAATTCCAATCCGACTGGTATATTTCCATTGCCTTTAGGAATGGATTTAGTGCCTCTTGATTTAAAACTTAGTGACACTCAATTCTTTGAGTTAAAGAAGTACACTGCATTACAGATAGCAGGTGCTTTTGGAGTAAAACCCAATCATCTTAATGACTATGATAAATCAAGTTACTCTAATTCAGAAATGCAAAATTTAAGTTTTTATGTTGATACTCTACTTTATATTTTGAGTTTATATGAGGAGGAGTTTAACTTAAAACTCTTAACTGAAAAAGAGAGATTGAGTGGATTACATTTTGAGTTTAACGTTAGTAGCATTTTGAAAGGTGACTTGAAAACACAAGCTGAGTGTATTACTAAGTTTATTCAAAGTGGAGTTTACACAATAAATGAGGCTAGAAACCTTGTAGGATTACCACCAGTTGATGGTGGAGATGTGATAGTTATGAATGGTAGTTATGTACCTTTGGAAGACATAGGAATCGCATATAAAGACAAAAAAGGAGGTGGCGATAATGGATAAGAAGTGGTTAGAAATAAAGAATAAAGCAGATGTTACTGAAATTTATATCAATGGAGATATAGTTAGTGATAGTGATAATGATGGTTTTTATGAGTTTTTTGATTTAAACAACCCAAATGTATATCCACTAGATGTTGCAAATGCTTTAAAAGACGCAGGAGAAGTACACGTACATATCAATAGTTATGGTGGAGATGTATTTGCAGGATTGGCAATCTCAAATATGTTAAAAAATCATAAAGCTAAAACAGTTGCTTATGTTGACGGCTTATCGGCAAGTTCAGCCTCTATAATTGCTTTTGGTTGTAATGAAATAGTAATACCTAGTAATGCTTATTTAATGATACATAGAGTTAGTTGTGGATTGTTTGGTAATGCAGATGATTTTTTAAAACAAGTGGAAGTAATGGAAAAAATTGAAGAGGGTATCGTTGATACCTATATGGAAAAAGCTGTTGATGGTGTTACAAAAGAGCAGATATATGACTTAATGAAAGCTGAAACGTGGTTTACTGGTAAAGATTGTCTAAATTACTTTAATGTAAAAGTAGATGATAACGCTATCTATTTAAACAAAGTAGATACAAAACAAAAATACAATCATATCCCTGAATCTCTAACTAATAGTGTAAAAGATATGGAATTGGCTAGATTAGAAAAAATAAAAAAAGAGATAGAAATAGAGCTATCTATAGGAGGTTAAATTAATGAAAAAATCAATAGAAATGAAAAAAGAATTAGAAGTAATGAGAAATGAAATAAAAGCACTTAAAGATGAGGGTAAAATCGAAGACGCTCACGCAAAATTGACTGCATTTAAAGAATTAGAAAATAAAATTAAAGAAGTGGAAACTGAGGAGGCTTTAGAAGTTATGAATGAAAAAACACAAGTAAATGTTAAAAATGAAATGAACGCAAATAGATTATTTAATAGAGTTGTTTTAGGAAAACCTATAACAGATGAAGAAAGACAATTCTTAAATGCTGTAGGTACACCTGGGCAAGTTGAGGCAACTGATGGAAAAGGTGGATATTTAGTACCTGTGGAACAATTTAATCAAATAAAAGAGTTAAGAAGAAATAAAGTTGAATTAAAGACATTGTGTAACGTTCAACCTGTTAAATCTTTAAGTGGAAAACAACCAATTGAAAAAAATTCTAATGGTGAATTAATAGCATTTGATGAATTAAACGCTATAACTATGAGCGATATTGATTTCGGACAAATAGAATATAAAGTTAAAGACTATGGAGATATAATCCCTGTATCTAACACATTATTAGCTGACGAAAATGCAAATTTAACTGCTTACATTGGAAAAAGATTTGTTAAAAAAGCTGTAAATACTGAAAACAAAAAGATTATAGCTGAATTAAAAACTTTAACACCAAAAGCTGTTGCTGACTACACTGGAATAAATAAAGCATTAAACATAGATTTAGACCCTGCTATCTCAGAAAATGCTGTAATTATCACTAACCAAACAGGTTTTGATTTCTTAGATGGTTTAACAGATAAACAAAATAGACCATTACTTGAAGTAAATTTACAAAATACAACACAAAAAATCTTCAAAGGTAGAAAAATTGTGGTTGTAAGTGATGAATTATTACCAATGAATACAACTAAAGCACCTGTTTTTGTCGGAGATATGAGTGAATTTATCACATTCTTTGATAGAGAGGGGTTAGAATTAGCTGTATCAACTGAGGCAGGATTTACTAAAAACGCTACATTTATGAGAGCAATTGAAAGATTTGATATTGCTAAAGTTGATGATAAAGCTATGGTTTACTTAGAACTTGCTACAAAATAATAAGGAGTAATTGATATGGATAATTTTTTGACTTTAAATGAAGCTAAAAACTATCTAAGAATTGATTACGATGATGATGATTTGTGGTTGCAATCTTTATTGGTTGCAACTGTGGATTATCTCAAAGACGCTATAGATGACTTTGATATTAAAGTTGAAAAAGATAAGTTTAAAAGTAGGGCTAAAATAATTGCTTTGGTGTTGTTACAAGACTGGTATGACAATAGAGAACACGCTGAAAGTAAAGATTTAACCTATACTGTAAGAAGTATGATTACTCAATTACAGGTTGGTGGTAATTATGAATGATATAACGAAAAGACTAAGACATTTAGTTGAAGTTTATCAAATGAAAGTATTAGTAAATGATTTGGGAGAGAATGATACAATACCTGAATTGTTGAAACGTGCTTACTGTGAGATATTACCCCTTAATTCAATAGTCAAAAATGGAGAAGCAAATACCAAAAATAATCAACACCAATTCAAATTTACCTTTAGGAGAAAATCCATACAAGGTATTAAAAAGGATTGGTTTTTTTTATTTGAGGGTTTGAAGTACGAAGTTATCTATTTCAACAGAGATTTTAAAGATAATCAATTCATAGAAGTTTTTTGCGTTAGAACAGAGGAGTAATAATATGGAGGGTTTTACTGTAGATGAATTGGAGAAACTTGAAAAAGAAGTTTTAAGACTCGCTAAGAAATATCCAAAAGAAACTAAAAAATTTCTACAAAAACAAGGTAATAAATTAAAAAGTGTGGTTAAAAAGATTGCCAAAAGTAAAGTTAAATCTAAAAAAGGCAATTATATGAGAGGTTTTAAACGTGGTAAATACTACAAATATAATGGAGAAGACGATTGCATAAGAGTTTATAACTCAATGCCTCACGCTCATTTGATAGAAAAAGGACACATTATTAAAGATAAAACTGGTAAAGAACACGGATTTAAAAAAGGATATTTTGTCTTAGAACAAGGGCATAGAGATTACTACGATGAATTTGTAAAGTCAACAGATGATTTTGTAGATGAAGTTATTAAAAATGGAGGTTTTTAGTGATTAAACTGAGTGATATTTTGAAAGCTGTCAACTCTACACTAAATAATGCTTGTCCTGAGATTGAAATTGATAGTAAAGATTTATCTGAAAAATTTAATAGACCTAGTTTTAGAACTGAGTTGGACGGGTTAAAGACAAGTGCTTTTATGACTACTTATAAAGAGCGTCATTTTACAATTAGAATTTACTTTTTCAATAGTGTTGTAGGTAAAGGTAGATTAGAACGTTTAAAAATAAGTGAAGCAATAGAGGACGCTTTTTTAGGCTCATTAAAAGTTACAGATGATTTTATTATACCTGTCGATGACATTGATTTTGATGAAACAGATGACGGTGTATTAATTGCTAGTTTTGATAGCTTATCAATGGAAAAAATAGAAAATGATATTGATGAGTATATGATGGAAGAATTGGAATATCGTATTGATAAGAAATAGGAGGTTGTAAGATATGGGATTACCTAGCATTGAAATAATTTTTAAACAATTAGCGGTAACAGCTGTTAAGAGAAGCCAATTAGGTATAGTTGGACTTATAGTAAATGAAGTTGGTAAAAACTGGACTGTAAAAGAGTATAAATCAATTATTGATATTAAAGATGATGATTATACAGCCGAAGTATTACCACTTGTAAAAGATACTTTTGAATATACCCCAAACAAGGTATTTGTATTCAATAAAGGTGCTGGAACATTAGCAGATACTTTAAAATTAGTGGAACAAGAGAGAATTAACTGGGTTGGACTTGCTTATGATGGAGCAAGTGGAGATACAGCTACATTAGTAAGTTGGATTAAATCAGTGAGAAAAGCTGGTAAAACTTATAAAGCTGTGGTGTTTAAGGCTACAAAACCTGACAATAAAGGAATAGTAAATCTAATGAACGACAAGGTAACATTTGTTGACGCTAGAGGAGAAGTTGATGGGTGGCAATATGTACCTACTGTACTAGGAATGTTAGCAGGATTACCAATGACACGTTCAGCAACATCATTCCTTTGTGGAAATCTAAAAGAAGTTAGTATCTTTAATAAGATAAACGAAACAATAGATAAAGGTGGATTTTGCTTATATAAAGATGAGGGTGACATAAGAGTCGCTAGAGGTTGTACGTCTTTAGAAGAAATAACACAAGACGAAACAGAGGATATGAAAGACATCATTATAGTTGAAAGTATGGACTTAATGAGAGATGACATATACTCAACATTCAAAAAGTGGATTGGAAAATACAAAAACAAATATGACAATCAAGTATTATTCTTTACAGCTATAAATGCTTACTTTAAAGAACTTGAAAGAGAGGACATATTAGATAAAGAGTATGACAACTATTCACAAGTTGACGTTGAAGCACAAAGATTAGCGTGGTTAGGTGTGGGTAAAAAAGAAGTTGAAGACTACGATGATGAGAAAATCAAAAAACTAACATTTAAGAAAAAGGTGTTTATGAAAGCTAACATCAAAATATTAAATGCTGTTGAAGACTTTAAATTTACTATCAATATGTTTTAATAGGAGGTAAATAATGTTTAATAAGATGGATAAAAATAAAATAATCAGAGGTAGTTTTGGTGCTATATGGTTTAATGGAGAAGAAGTTGGCTCAGTTAAATCGTTTGAAGCTAAAGTTGCTTTAGATTATGAAGACGTTGACATAATGGGTGACTTAGGAAAGCATAAAAGATATATGGGTTATGCTGGAGAGGGTACAATGACACTGCATAAAATAGACAGTGCTATCGCAAAATTAATAGGGGACGCTATAAAAAGTGGTAATATGCCTGATTTCACTATTGTTGCTAAATTAGAAGACCCTAGTGCTGATGGTGCTGAAAGAGTGGAAATCACTGGAGTTACAATAAATGAAATGATGGCTATAAAGTTTGAAAACAAGGCTTTGAGAGAAGAAGAAGTACCATTTGCTTTTTCAGGCTATAGATTTATTGATTTAATATAAGGAGGATATAAAAATGGCTAAAAATATAACTTTAGAAATGTTACTTGCTAGAAAAGAACAATCAAATAATGATAAAATGAGAATTGCATACTTTAATTCAGAAGTTTTAGGTGGAACAATAGAAGTTGTAAAACTTAAAGCTAGAGATGTGTTGAAAGTAATGGATAATGCTGATGATAAATCTACTGATGGAGCATATAGAGCAAATTGTAAATTAATCTATAAACATTGTCCTTTACTACAAAAAAAGGAATTACAAGAGGCATATGAGGTTGCAGAGCCTTATGATGTGGTAACCCCTGTATTCGATGAGAATTTAGGAGAAATCAATAAACTTGCTACATTTATCTTAGGTTTATATGGACTTGCTGAAAATGAGGATATAGACGATATAAAAAACTAATATTAGAGGATACCGATATGGCATTCCTCTCTTTTTATATTCTAAGAGGGTTTAAGTTTGATTATCTGTTGAATCTATCTTACGAAGAAAAGTTATTTATGATAGCAACAATGGATTTGGAGATTGAAAGATTAAGTAAATCAGTATAAAAAAAAGAGGAGTGACTTACCACGTTCAGGCTCATCACTCAGGGTTTTATTATTAATAATATTATACACTATTTTTAAAGAAATGTCAAGCGAAAGGAGGGTATTTTATGTCTAAAACAGTTGGTGTAATTCTTAGTTTAAGAGATAAATTTACAAGTCCACTGAATAAAGTCAATCAAAAGTTGGGTACAACTAAAGATAAATTGAAACAGGCTAGTAAATCGGTTAAGAAGTTTACTAATGCAATAAAAGCAGGTATGAAATCCGTTGCTAAATGGACTGCAATAGGTTTTGGAGCATTGACAGCAGCGGTTGGAGTATTTCTCAAACAATCAATAGACGCTGCAAAAGATAAACTAAAAGCAGATAAACTGCTTGAAACAAATTTAATGAAACAAGCCAATGCAAGTAAAGAGCATATTAAAATGCTAAAAGATGAGGCTAGTGCTTTACAAGACGTTGGAGTGGTTGGAGATGACGTTGCTGTTGCTGGTGCAAGTAGATTAGCTGTATTTAAAATGAATGCAGAGCAAATTAAGAAGACAATGCCTATACTTGACGATATGATTGCTTACGATAAAGGTTTAAATGGAACACAGGAAGACGCCATTGCTATTGGAGAACTTTATGGAAAAGCAATCAATGGAAAAGTCAACGCTTTAAAGAAATATGGTGTTGTATTGACTGCAAATGAAGAAAAGTTATTCAAGGTTATGTCAACAGAACAAAGAATTGAATTTATAAATAAAAAATTAGAGAAATCTATAGGTGGAACAAATAAAGCACTTAGAGCAACAGATGAGGGTAAAATTGTTGCAATGAAAGGTGCTTGGGGTGATATGCAGGCTGAGTTAGGTAAGAAATTAATGCCTAAATTAGGTAATCTAGCTGAGTGGTTTCATAGTAAAATACCTGCTATTCAAGATTATATATTAAGTTTAGCTGATAAAGTTGAAGCTATGGTAATTAAAGCTGAACCTTATATAACAGAAGTTAAAGAGTTGTTAGGAAAGATGTTTGAAAAGATAAAACCTGCCTTAGATGAGGTTTGGGATATATTACAAAAAGCTGGAAGTTTTGCTATCGGTATTGCTAAAGATATAAAAGACAATTGGGATTGGATAGCACCTATTATAACTGGTGTTGCTGTTGCTTTTGGAGTATATAAAACTGCAATAATGTTGGCTAGTGCTAAAACTTTACTTTTCAATGGGGTTATGGTTGTAACTAATTTCCTTTTAACAGCTAATCCTATTGGACTTGTGGTAGTTGCTATTGGTGCATTGATAGGTGCTGTTGTTGCTATTTATAAAAATTGGGACAAATTTAAAGCTAAAGTAAAAGAATTATGGGCTAAGTTAGATAACAACCCGCTTGGAAAAGTGCTTAAACTTATAATTAAGTTTGGTAATCCTATTAGTTTGATGATTACTGCGTTCTTATTTTTTAAAGATGTAATTACTCAAAATTGGGATACAATTAAAGGTTTTGGAGAGTATATATGGAATGGTTTAGCTGGTGCATTTAATTATGTAAAAGATATTATATTGGGTATTTGTAGTATCGTTGGTGGTATTTTTACTGCTGTATGGGACGGAGTTATAACTGCATTAGATAAATTAAAAGCTGGTTTTAATAAAGTAACAGATTTTATAACTGGAGTATTCCAATCAGCTTGGGATAGCTTAATGAAAGCATTGGATATGGTTTTACACCCAATCGAAACAGCAAAAAAAGCCTTTGGCGGATTGATAGATAAGTTAAAATTTTGGAATAATACTAAGATAGAAGACAAGACTGTCAATATAAATGAGGTAAAAACTACTGACACTATAGGTGGAAGCAATAAGAGTGGAACAACATCAACTACAATTGCTAAAAACCCTCGTCACGCACTAGGTACTGCATACTTTAAAGGTGGAGTAACAGGAATAAATGAGGGTGGAAGAAATGAAACAGCTATACTACCAGCTGGAACACAAATTTTATCTCACGAACAAGGTAAAGCAATAAATAGAAATAGTAATAAATCAATAAATATAACAATCAACATTGATGGTAATTTTATTGGAGAAAAGGAACAAATGGAAAAATATGCGGAATATACAGCTAATAAAGTATTAGCAACGCTAGGAAATATGTAGGAGGATATGATTATGAAAATAATTTTTATCGGAGAGAATGAGGGGCAAATGGAAATTATAAATATTCCAGTGGTACAAGCGATTGAACCTATAACGTGTGACACAATGGACGAAGACTTTGTAACGATTGAGGGTAATACATTAAATCTTATTGGAGGAAAGGGGTTAAGGAGATTTTCTTTTTCCTCTTTTTTTCCTAGTAAATTATATAGTTTTGTTAGTTTTCTTAATTTCAGAGCACCCAAATATTATATAAAGTTTTTTGAAAAATATAGAGATTTAAAATTACCTGTAAGAATAATCATTATAGATAAATTTAGTGTTACTTTAAATATGTTATGTAGATACAATTTTAGTTATACATTGCGGGATAGAGCAGGAGATGTACCATATACTTTGGATATTACCGAATATATAATACCACCTAACAAAACAACTGCTCCTGTTGAAGCAAATAAACCTAATAACACTAAAACTAATGTTGATAAGAAAACTAAAATAAAGAACAAGGTTAAAGCTAATGCTAATAAAAAACCTAAAAAGTAGGTGTTGATATGTATAAAGTAATAATAAAAGATAAAGATGTAAGTGATATTATAGGTAATTTAACGTGGAGAGATACAGTTGATACTTTAGGAGTTGAGGTTGATTTTGAATTACCTATGAATAGATATGATAAGAAATTTGAGTTTTTGTATGATATTACACTTGGCGACCCGATACAGATTTTAAATGCTAAAGGCGAAGTATTAGTACAAGCTATCATTGTAAGTGAAACACCAAATGGAAAAATAACATCATTCACAGCTTATGATATGGCTTGGTACTTGAATAAATCTACTGTAATTAAACAATTTAAAAAGATGATTGGTAACGATTGTGTTAAATCTCTATGTAAAGAAATTGGGATTGATGTAGAAGTTAGTGGGTTGGATACTAAAATAGATAAAATATATAAAGATAAGACTGTTTCTGATGTAATTTATGATATTATAGAGCAATGCTCTCAATTTAATTCTAAGAAGTTTTTTATTGAATTTGATAAGAACAAGTTAATCGTATCACCTTATAAGAAAATAAAAGTGTTTGGTACATTTGAAATTCAAAAAGATAAATTTATCAATATCAACGAAAACATCGGAGGAGTATCACTAAGTAAATCTATCGTCGATATGAAAAATAGCGTACTTGTAATTACAGAAAATAAAGGTGCTGTAAGAACGATAGGAGAAGAACAAGACTCTAAAAGTATTGAAAAATATGGTAAATTACAGGAAGTAGTAACCTTGGACGAAAAAGAATTCAGTAAAGCTAATCTAGTTGCTAAAAATGAATTGAAAAAACTAAATAAGATAACAGAAGACTTTAGTATTGATGTGCTTGGTAACGATAATGTTAAGAGTGGTAGAGTGATTGATATTGATTTACCACTTTTTAATTTGAAAGGTGAATATTTGATAAAGGAGAGTAATCATACCATATCTAATCACATTCACAAAATAAGTCTTAAATTGGAGGTGTATAGTGATGAGTGATAACAAAAAAAGTTGGGATATTGCTTTAGCAGAGAAGTTTAAAGAGCGTGATAACCCATCTCCAATTGGTGCTGTCTTAGGTAAGATATTGAAGCCTTTACCTGACATTTCCATTGAGTTGTTGAGTGGATATGGTGTTATAGACGCTGATAAAATCTATCTTTCAAATGCAATAACAAATAGATTAGAGATTGAATGTACTATGAAAAACTTTGAAAGTCAAGGCAATAAATCTAGTAATTGTACTATAGATAGTTTGAATACGACAGGTGGAGGAGAGGATAGTGCAGGACATACTAATTTAAGTATATCGGGACACAGTGGTACTTATAAAGGAAGTACAAGTAAAACGGATAATAAAGATAAAGGCAAATTTATATTACAAACAGTTTTTAATTTAAAAGAGGGTATGTATGTATTAGTTATACCCAATGTCGAAGAGGACAAATTTTTTGTAGTTGATGTGTTTAACTACGCTCCAGAGGTGAGTTTAGAATGGCAATATTACCAAAAATAGAGTTTAAAGATTATTCAAAAGATGTAATTAATGAAAGTAAAAACACAAATGGTAAGACATTTTTGATAGATTTTCAAAAGAAAAGAATGTTAAGAAGCAACGGAAAACTAATCAAAACAGATGATGAGAGAGCGGTTAGAATGTGGATAGAAAAGGTTTTACTGAGTGAAAAATTTAAGTGGAATATATATAAAGAAAATGGAAGCAATCAATATGGAATGACATATAAAGCAAATTTATTAGGACAACGTTTTCCAACTCCTGTATTATATTCAGAATTTGAGAGAGAATTGATTGAAACAATGAAGAAGAACAAGCAAATATTGGAAATCAATATCCTAGAAATAAAACTTGAAAAACATACTTTAAAAACTAAATTTGATGTAACATTAAAAGATTTTAAGACATTTGAATGGGAGGGGTACTTATGATAATAAAAAAAGAATGGAAAAAAATATTAAGTGATATGCTCTCTAACGTTCACGATGACTATGATAAAACTGAGGGTGGATTATTTTATGATAACCTTGCTCCTGTCAGCATAGAAATGGAAGAAATAAGAGATGTACTAGATTACATATTTTTAAACTCTTTTGCTGAAACAGCAGAGGACGAATATTTAGATAATATCTGTAAAGAGGTTGGAGTATTTAGAAAACAACCAACTAAAAGTAAAGGTAAGGTTATTATAAAAGGTACACCCAATACTGTAATCCCAGTTGGAACAAAAGTTGCTAGTGATACATACATCTACTTAACAACAGAAGAAAAAACTATTGGAGTTAGTGGAGAAGTTGAAGTAAAGATTGAAAGTGAAAACACTGGTAAAATCTATAATCTACCTAAAAATACAATAGTGAATTTTCCAATTACAATACCTAATCTAAATGAAGTCAATAACCCTGCCGAAACAGTGGACGGATATGATGGAGAAAGTGATAACGAGTTAAGAGAGAGATACTATTTTAAAGTTAGAGAGCCTGTAACATCAGGAAACATCTACCACTATAAGAAGTGGACTATGGAGGTTGAGGGTGTTGGTGGAGTTAAAGTATTTCCACTATGGAATGGTAATGGTACTGTTAAAGTGGTTGTCGTTAATTCAGCTATTGAGGAGGCAGATGAGCCTTTATTACAGAGAGTAAGGGATTACATAGAGCAAGTTCGTCCTATAGGAGCAACTGTTACTGTTAAATCTGCTACACCTAAAGAAATTACAATCACAGGTAAAGCTAGAATTTCTAAAAATGTTGATTTTGATAAGGTAAAAGCTGATTTTGAAAGAGATATAAAAGAATATTTTAAAAAAGTTGGATTTAAACAAAACTATGTCAGCTACGCTCAATTAGGTAATATCCTGCTAAATGTTGAGGGTGTAAATGACTACGATAACTTGAAAATCAACACGGGAGCAATCAATATAGCTTTAGCGGAAGAAGAAATACCGAAATTAAAAGTAATTACGCTTGATAAAGAGGTGGTATAGTTGAAAGTCGAAAGATTAATGCAACATATGCCTAAGTATTATAGAGATATACTTGAGATTGAAGAACTACAAAATGCTATTGATTTACAGTTAGACGAACTAGATATTATGTCTAATGAAGTTTTAAAACAATTCTTTATCTACACAGCTACTTGGAGTTTACCGATATGGGAGCGTATTTTTGGACTAACTGTTGGAGATACAACAAGCAATCTTAAAGAACGTAGAGAAAATATAATATCTAAACTTAGAAGCTATGGTACAACAACTAAAGAAATGATAGCAAGAGTTGCAAAAGCATTTACTAATGGAGAGATAGAAGTTATTGAGGATAATCCTAACTATTCATTCACTATCAAATTTACAAGTATCGTAGGAATACCTGATAATTTAGAAAACTTTAAAAAAGTAGTTGATACTATAAAACCCACACATTTGAATTTTAATGTTGAATTTAGATATAACACTCACAATCAAATAGGATATTTGTATCAAAACTCTCTTAAAATTAAGAAACATACTGAGTTGTTTGATACTAGACTTTACAATGACGCTAATGTGGTGGGTAAATATCATAGATTTGATGAGATTGGAAATTTAAAACATAGTGAATTAAAAACTAAAACATATAATGCTGTTTATGATGAAAGGAGATAGAAATGAGTAAATATACAGAACACTTAGGTTTAGTACAACCTGCTGGAAATGAATACTATGATATAGAACAATTTAATCATAATGCTGAGTTGATAGACAAAGAAGCTAAGAGATTAAGTACAGAATTGACAAAAGTACAAGAGGGTGCAACAAGAGATAAAGCTGGTATAGTACAATTTGGAACTGGTGAGGGTAAGGCTCTTGAGGGTATGATGTTGGCTAGATTGGCTGGTTGTGTAGGTTATGGTGGAGATATACAAGACGAGGGTGTTAAAGACGTCAACTACTTATATTATGATAGAAATACACGTAAAATGTATAAGTGTATAAATCAAAACAATGATACATCTGCTAATGTTGCTAACTTTAAACCTTTGGATAATAACTCCTTATCTGAAAATATGAATAATTTAGCCGTGTTGGTACAAAATAATATATCCAATAAAGGTTTTTTTAGATGTATCATTTATAAATTAAGTAATATTTTAATTATAACTGTATATTCTACTGGAAAAAAAGATATAAATTATTTAGAAACAGACGTTTGTCCAATACAGAATTATACTGTTGACGAGACATCGTCCGCTATAACAGGAAACAAAGGGACAGCAGGACAATTATTTATTCGTAGTAATAAAATAGAAATTAATGGTACTAATCCCTCAGAACCTTTAACACATTCATTTATGGGACAAATTATTACTAAAATAAGATAGGAGGTTATAAATGAAGACTATACAATTTTATAAAAAGGATAAATTAATATTCTCAGTTTACGCAGATGAGTTAGATGATGTATTGGCTAAACCACAAGACTATTTTAGTGGATACAGTTCAGATATGATAATTACAGATGTAAAGTATGAATATCCAATCTATAAAGACGATAGATTGAGAGAAATGACAAAAGAAGAAAAAGTAAGAAACAATATACCAGTACAATTAGTGGACGGAGAGTTTATAAAAGATAAGAAACTAATAGTAGTACCAAAACCAGCTGGAAATGAAAAATATATGTATTGGGATAAAGACAAGTGGTTAATAGATAATCAAAAGGAATTCGATGATTATTGTATTTTAATAGATGAATTGAAAGCTAAATCACTTGCTTATGGTTTTGATTATAAAGTTAAAGATAAAGACCATAGACAAAAATGTAGAGATACAGACATTGCTAAAATGGTATCTGTAATTGTATCTTTACAACTTGCTAAAGAAATGAAAGTTGATAAAAAAGTTACTTGGTATTTTGAAGATAATGTGGGAATGGAAGCTGGATTACAAGAGTTAGGAACACTTATGTTATATGGGACTACATTTGTGCAAAGTGTATATGATACTGAAAATTATTTCAAAACAAAAGTTAATCCAAAAGAGGTTACAAGTGCTGAGTTTGAGAGCAAAAGAAAAGAAATACATTTAAAACTTGTTACAAGCTGATTTATTTTCTTAGGGTAGTTATTATATGGCTACCCCTTTTAAAACGTCTTAAAACACGTCTGAGAGCGTCGTCTTTTCTTAATATTATATAATCAAATAATTAAAGAATATAAATATATAATAATCTTTTATATCGAATATAAGACACAATTATAAGACTTTTATTTTAAAGATATAATTATAATATATCATAAAATGACTGTTTATTTAATATTAAATATAAAATATGTATAATAAAAATGTTCTGTAATAGATTAAAATATACTTTTTATAATTATTATATTTAGCTTATCAAATATTTAGGAGGTGTAAATGAAAAAAATCGCATTAATAATAGGACATAACAAGAGAAGCAAGGGAGCATTTTCGATGATAGTTGGAGATGAGTTTGGTTATTGGAAAAATATAGCTTATAAGATTAAATCAACTATTCCTGAAATGATAGATGTATATGAGAGAGAGCCTAACCAAAATTATGTTAGAGAAATGAATAAAGTATTAGTTGAATTAAACAAGCATAATTATGAATATTGTTTAGAATTACACTTTAATAGTGCTTTAGACAGTAAAGCTAATGGTTGTGAGTGTTTAATTTATAAAGGAAATGAAAAAGCTAAAAAGCTATCAACTAATTTTATGGCTAGGTTGCAAAATGTATTTAACAGTAAAGTAAGAGGTGTTATAGAAATAGGTGATAGCAAGATAAGAGGTGGATATGGTATTTGCAATTCAAAAGACACTTATGTTCTACTTGAGCCATTTTTTGGAAGTAATGTAGATGAGTCTTTAAAGTTTTCTGTTGTTAAAGATGTAGTTGAATTATTTGTTAATTTTATAGTAGATACAATTAAGGAGGTTTAAGTATGGAAAAAGAATTATTATGGAACGTGTTAGGTTATGTAGTATCATTAGTTGTTTATTTAGTTTTAAAGTGGAGATATGAGGGTAGAGAAGCTGTAAACAGAGAAGCTATCGAGCAAGAAATATCTATACAAGGAAAAGGATTAGGAAATTTGAAGAAAAAAGCAGTACAAGAGTTTATATCTAAATTGCCAAAACATCTAAGAATTTTTATCAATGAAAATACAATAGACGCTGTTGTTGCAGAATTACAACCACTATTCAAAAAGTTAAAAGATGGAAAAGAGTAAATTAAACCTAAGGCTTTTATCTGATGGCAAAGCAATACTAACTGACGATTACATTTATGAGGTTAATGGTTATCCGATAAAAGTCTTTAAAGGTTTTATAACAGATGGAGCGTCTATTCCAAAAGTTTTACAGTGTATTTATAATCCCTATGGAAAATGGATAAAAGGTGCTATTATTCACGATTATCTATATTCCAAGTATAATACTACAGGGATTAATAGGAAATTAGCTGATAAGATATTCAAATTTATAATGTTAGAAACAGGAGTAAATAAAAATACAGCTAATAAATTCTATAAGGCTGTAAAATTGTTTGGAGAAATGAGTTGGCAAGAAAAGATATACAATGAGGGGTATAAAGACAAAGCTATTATTGATAGAACAAAAGAGGCTAAAGAGTATTATATGCACTGGAATAAGATTTTAAATTTATGAGGTGGTGTGTATGATTGCTTTAACGCAAGAACATTTAGGATTTATAGGGAGTATTGTTGGATTGATTGGAGTTATAGTTGGAGTAATGTCAGCTATAGATAGAAAGTTTGAAAAAAACAATACAAGACTTGAGATTATGATTGACAAAAAGCTAGACAAAATAGTCTATGAAGAACATAGGAAGTCTTTTGAAGCGTGGACTAATGAAAAAGATAAGATACTAGAAAATAAGATAAACAAAATGGAAAATGATTTCAAAAGTGATTTACAAGAGATAAAAGCAACGCTAAAAGAGATAAATAGCCACATTTTAGGTTGTGGAAAAAGAACAGATGATAAATAAATAACTAAATGGGTGGGTTTATACCTGCCCTCTTTTTTTACTATTTCTAAACAACAATAAATATGCTATAATATAAAATATACTGAATATAAAGGAGTGTTTAATTGTGAAACCATTATAAAGTGGTTAACTTATATTTTTTCATCTGCTGGTGCTGTTTTTTTACTGGATACTATAAAATTAAAGATTGAAGAATCTAATATTGATTGTTTAAAAAAATATGAAAGTATGGTGATGAATATGATGATATTATTAGTTTTTATATTTGTAATAGTTACAATACCAAATACATTCCAAGGAGCAAATTCAACGTTCCTTTATATTCAGTATAGGTAGCAGAAATGTAGCAGAAATTATTGATATATTTCAACTATATTCTATAATAGAGTGTCTTAATCGTCTTATCCCGCCTCAGGCACCATATTAATTAGTAAGTTTTCATAAACTTTAAAAGGTACATAAAATCGCTAATTTCTACTTATAAAATTTCAATAACTTTTCATAAAATAGTATAAATTTAAAAATTGTAGCAGAAATGTAGCAGAAAAAAATTAAACAGAGGCTGATGTTAAACCCCTGTTTTTTTAATTTATAAATTATTTAATTTATCTATAATTTCCATTTTCTTATCCTGCATAACGTGAGTATAAATATTCATAGTAGTATCCATATCACTATGTCCCATTAAAGACTGTACTGTTTTTATAGGTATATCTAATTCAAATAACCTTGTAGCATAACTGTGACGTATACTGTGAAAACTCCTATGCTCTAAATTTAATTTTTTACATAAAGCAGTCATTCTACGTTGTGGACGTTTTCTTTCAATTGGTTTACCATCATCATTAAAAATTAAATCACAAGTTTTTGGTAAACCATCTAGCAACTCTAATGCTTTATCAGGTATGGGTATTTCTCTTTTACTATTCTTAGTTTTTAAATCTTTAAACTCATATGTTAATTTACTAACACCAACATCTTTAATTCTAACTGTTCTATTGTATTGCCTTTCAACACTTAACATTTTACCCTTAACATCAGTCCATTTTAAAGCTAAAACCTCACCTAATCTTAAACCCGTGAAAAAAGTAAAGTAAATCAAGCAATCAACTATATCTTTTTTATTTAAAGTATTTAAAATTAAATCCTGCTCCTGCTTAGAGAAGACATTGTAATTTTCTTTTTTATCTTTTTTTTGTAATGTAACACCCAAACAAGGATTTTTAGTTATAATACCTTGTATAATAGCAAATTTAAAACAACTATGTATTTGTATATATGCTTTTTTGATTGTATTTGTTGAGAATTTTTCTTGTAATTCATTAAAATACATTTGTAAATCATTTAATGTTATTTGATTGACTCTTTTATTGCTTATATTGTAAGGCAGTATCCTTAACCTATAGGCGGTTTCATATTCGCAAAATGTATTGTCACTAACCTCTACCTTTTTATGATTAAATATCCATTGTTTAAATAAATCACCAAAACTTATATTTGAATTTGATAAGAGATTATTTTTAGCCTCATATTTAATTTTATTCATTTTCTCCAATACAACTGATTTTTTATACTTTTCACAAATTCCAATCATTTTTGAATAATAATC
>ERZ772956.722-NODE-722-length-23707-cov-9.876374_pt1 | contig 23707 bp, 26 predicted proteins | sample MGYA00580683_ERZ772956 | MGnify/ENA primary metagenome ERZ772956 (study PRJEB29015, sample SAMEA2738077) | human oral metagenome | biome: human oral; feature: human-associated habitat; material: saliva | place: China | collected 2212 ... | reverse complement strand
AACATGCTCTTGGTCTTGTGACTGAAGCAGGTCTTGAAGTACTTGTTCACATTGGATTAGACACAGTAAGTCTTGAAGGAAAACCATTTACTGTTCATGTTGCTGAAGGACAAAAAGTTGCAGCAGGTGATTTACTTGTTACAGCTGACTTGGATGCTATTCGTGCAGCAGGTCGTGAAACTTCAACAATCGTTGTTTTCACTAATGGTGACGTTATTAAATCAGTTAATTTAGAACAAACAGGTTCTCATGCAGCTAAAACAGTAGTTGCTAAAGTAGAATTATAATAGTCTTGAGGTTGGAATCTATTTTCCAACCTCTTGTTTTAGGAGAAAAATATGAAATTTTTAACACTGAATACTCATAGCTGGATGGAGAAAGAAGCAGAAGAAAAATTCAATCTTTTACTTCAAGATATTCTTGATAAGAATTATGATTTGATTTGTTTTCAAGAAGTCAATCAGGAAATCACTTCACCAGTGGTAAAAGTTGATGACTACTACAAAGCTTTGCCATCAGCAGAACCGATTCATCAAGATCACTACGTTAGACTTTTGGTGGAAAAATTAGCTGAAAGCGGCAGAAATTATTACTGGACTTGGTCCTATAATCATATTGGTTATGATTGTTACCATGAAGGTGTAGCGATCTTATCTAAAACACCAATCGAAGCCAGAGAAGTTTTGGTCTCAGACGTAGATGATCCAACAGACTATCATACTCGTCGAGTTGCTTTAGCTGAAACGGTAGTAGATGGTAAGGAATTGGCAGTTGCTAGTGTGCACCTTTCTTGGTGGGATAAAGGGTTCCAAGAAGAATGGGCACGTTTTGAAACTGTCTTGAAAGCATTGAACAAACCACTTTTACTAGCTGGAGATTTCAATAATCCAGCTGGGCAAGAAGGATACCAAGCTATTTTATCTAGTCCATTAGGCTTACAAGATGCATTTGAAGTTGCGAAAGAGAAAAGTGGTAGCTATACCGTTCCACCAGAAATTGATGGATGGAAAGGAAATACAGAACCACTCCGCATTGACTATGTTTTTATTACGAAAGAGTTAGAAGTAGAAAATCTACATGTCGTTTTTGACGGTAAGAATAGTCCTCAAGTGAGCGACCACTTTGGATTAAACGCTCAGTTAAATTGGAAATAACAGTACGAAAAAGGTTAGGAAAGAATCCTAACCTTTTTTACATTCCTAGATATTGATATGTGAGCTTAATTAGGATTAACGAAGGATAGAGTGGGGATATGTTGTAAAACTTCATAATGGTTTACTAGAAACTTATTATCCGGTAAAATAACGTTATTCTATAAAGTGAGGTATAAAGATGATAAAGAATTTTTTACAATTAACACGTAAACAACAAATCATTACAATTGTAGTTTATACAGTGATTGCAGCTATTACAATGTATCTTGGGTATAAACAAAGTCAAGCCCCTGTTGTGACTACGAACTCTCTTACAGGATTCCAAAGTGCTCAATTACCTTCAGCACCGGATAATTCAATTTTAGGGTGGTTAAATTTCCATAAAATTGGATTAGTATTTGCTCCTGTTAGTGTTTTGATTCTTGATTATTTTAAAATTTATTTAATTCGAAAAGGATTTATTCTAAAAACACTACTCAGTGCAGGTTTAATTTTACTATTTACATTTTTATTACAAGTCGCTTTAGCTATTGTTTTTGGAATTGTTGTACTAGCTGTAGCTCTTGGCATTCTTTTCAATGAATTTGGATCGAGCTCAGGTAGTTATAGTGGAGGTGGAGATTATTCGGCTCCATCTGGTAATAACAATGATGCTTTCAATGCTGAACAAGCTAGACTTGCAAGTGAGCAAGATGCAGAACGTAGAAGACAACAAGATATTGATCGTTACGAAAGAGCAGCTTATGAATACCAAAGCCGTGGCTTAAATCGAGCTGCAGATGAAATGAATCAAAGAGCGAATAATTTGAAATAAGCTTAGACTGAGACTTTTTGATGTAGGAGCAGTGAAACTACGGATAAAAGTCTTTTTTAGAAAGGAAAATTAATATGATATCAATGCAATATAAAATAAAATTACCAGATTCATTTGATATGAACATCATTAGAGAACGAGTTCGAGAAAATGGACATAAAATGGATGGTTTTAAAGATTTACTCTTTAAAGTGTATCTTATCTCTGTAGAAAATAGTAAAAATAACATCAAAAAAGAATATGCTCCATTATATTTATGGAAAGATTCAGTAGGAATGAATCAATTTATATGGGATGGATTTTATGATAATATTCTGAAGTCATTTGGATGGCAAACTATTTCTACAGCAATTCCATTAGCATTTGAGAAAAAGGAAAACTTTAATAACAGTCGTTATTGTTTAGAAATAACAAGGGAAATCTCAGAATCAACTCAAATGGAACGATTAGGCTTCTCAAGTACCTTTAACAATAGTACGAGTCAATTATTAGTTTATAATCCAGAAAAATGGCAATGTAAAGAATATTATTTCTTTGAAGAACTTCCAGAACAAATGGAAGGTACAAATATTTATGAAATCTTACATTTATCATTAGAACAGTAAAATTAAAGGAGAATAATATGACAAATTATGAATTACCAAAAGTTTGGAGTGCAGCAGACAGTAATCAAGGAAAATTCTCAGGCATTAACCGTCCAACTGCTGGAAGTCGTTTTGAACAAGTATTACCAAAAGGGGAGAAACCTTTCCAATTATATTCTCTAGGAACTCCAAACGGTGTAAAAGTGACGATTTTATTAGAAGAATTATTAGCATTAGGAATCAAAGAAGCGGACTATGACTTATATAAAATCTCTATTATGGATGGAGAACAGTTCGGAACTGGCTTTGTCGAAGTAAATCCAAACTCAAAAATTCCTGCGTTATTAGATCAATCTAGTACAAACGATATTAGAATCTTTGAATCAGCGAATATCTTATTATACCTTGCTGAGAAATTTGGGCAATTTCTTCCAAAAGAAGTTGAAAAACGTACAGAAGTATTAAACTGGCTATTTTGGCAAGCAGGTTCTGCACCATTTGTTGGTGGAGGATTTGGACATTTCTTCAATTATGCTCCTGAAAAAATTGAATATGCCATCAATCGTTTTACAATGGAAACAAAACGTCAATTAGATTTACTAGATAAAGAATTAGCAACGAGACCTTATATTGCTGGAGACGAGTATACAATTGCAGATATTGCGATTTGGTCTTGGTATGGACAGTTAGTATTAGATAAATTATACCAAAATTCAGCAGAGTTTTTAGATGCATCTAGCTACACACATTTAGTGGAATGGGCAAAACGAATCGAGAATAGACCTGCTGTTCAAAAAGGACTAGATGTAGAATATAAGAGTTTATAGTTCTTAGTTGAAGCGAAAAAATTAGATAAGGAATTAGGCGCTATTTAGTGTCTTAATTCCTTTTTTGTGTCAAAAAACATTTACTTATCCCAAATTAACTGTTATCATTCAATTATTATCGTAAAATAAAGGAGAACTTATGAAAAATTATACAAATCGTTCAAAATTAATTTATTTTGCAATTTTCTTAATGATATTCGATAGTTTTCGACCATTACTGTTTAGTTTGGATACTTCACTTTATTTGTCAATTCTAGGTCGCATTGTTTATCCTATTTTGTTATTTTTATTTGCAGATAGTTTCTACCATGCAACTAATAAAAAGAAAATAATGATTGGATTACTCCTATTGAGTTGGTTGCTATCTCTTGGATATGGTCTGATTGATCATTTTATTGTACCGATAGGATGGCAAAACTATGAAAATATCTTCATGACATTACTAATTGTTGCTATGTTCAATGTTGGAACTGATTATTTAAGAAAGTATCGTAAACAATTAGGAAGGAAAAATTATATTCCATTGTTCCAAGGAATAGGAATGATTTTATTACCTTTTATCCTATCGTTTTTAGTATTTGAAATTGGAATGTTCTTTTTGAAACCAACGTTTTCGAAAGCTATTGTGTATTATATCGTGGGAGCAGTAATGTTAATGTTACCAAGTCTCTTTGTAGTTCATACTGGAGTAATGATGGTAATATTAGGTTGGTTATTTTATATTTTTAGAAAAAGAAGAGGAATTCAATATTTATTAATCCTTGTTTATAGTATCTTTAGTTTTCTTTTACATCCATATAGCCTTCAATGGACGATGGTATTCTCAATTATTGCAATTCATTTCATTCATCGAGAAAAGAAAGAAAAAACAAGTCCAACTTCAGATATTTCTGAATAAAGTATCTTTATATGTTTATAATAAAACCATTAAATTTATAAAACTAAAAAACACGCTCAGTAATTAATTGAGCGTGTTTTTAATTATACGATTTAATCGTTATTAATCTTTTTTAAAGATGTTTTTAACACCTTCAATAGCGCCTTCAACAGCTTCTTTAGCGTCTTCAGCAACTTCTTTTACTTTAGAAACAACTTGTTCAGTAGCTCCTTCAGTTTCAAGTTTTTTATCGCCAGTTAATTTACCAAAACCTTCTTTGATAGAACCAGCAACTTGGTTTAATTTTTCTTCTGCTGACATGAGATTACCTCCATTTATTAGATTATACCTAATTCAAATGAAGAGTAGTCATCATTAAACTAGATAGTAACTAAAGTATATAAGTTATGATTTCCTTAAGCAAATTAAATGCTCAGCAAATTTACTGAGCATTCATCAAACTATTAATAAGTTACGACATTAATTTGACCTTTGTCATATTCAGCAATGAAGATATCCGCTACATTATCGTAGCCTTCTTTTTGTAATTCTTCCATCAACCATTCTTCAGATTTACCAATAGTATCTAAAATTTCTGTTTGAATAACACCATCTGTAATAATAGGATATTTAGGATTTTCATCGCCCATTCTTACAACAATAAATTGCCCATTTTGTTCAATCACAGCTCTTTTTACATCTTTTAATTGGAATACACCTTGAGAACGTAATTTAAGAGCTACATCTGAAGCAGATAATCCTTTAGAACGACATACTTCTGGATCTAATTTCCCATTTTTAATAATCAAAACAGGTTTACCGTCAATTAATTGCTTAATCACTAAGACATTCGTGTTCAACCATTTCAATAGTAAGATTAAGATTGTCCAAATAATTAAAATAACAATATACTGAAGAAGTGAAATCGAACTATTGTAAATAATCCCACCAAGAAGTCCCCCAAGAACAAAGTTTTGTACTTGGTCTACTGCAGAACTTGGTGCTAAATTTCCTTTACCAGTTACATTGATAACAAATACTAAAGAAATAAGACCTAGTGCTAACTTAATAGCAATTGTAATAAAAAAGCTCATTATTTTTTAACCTCCACAAGTTCAACATCTGATTTATATAATTCCATCTTCTCTAATAAATAACTATCCTTGTTAGAGCCATTTAAAGCACGATAAAATTGATCTCCAACTTTGATAATAACTCCATCAGTCGTAGCAGAAGTGTTGACATATATCTTTTCCTTATCTACCCCTAATTCTTTTGAAACAATTTCAATAAAGTTTAAAGAGTTACGGAATTGGTTATTTGTAGATTGATTAGATTGGAAATTAGAAATTCCCATCAAAACAACCGCCACTAAAGCTAAAATGGAAATAATCGATAATTCCCGAAATTTACTACCACGTTTATCTTGATAAGCTTTAAAAGCGAAAAATGCAGTCACAAGAATCAATAATGTAGAAAGAATAACCATTACCCAATCTTGTTGACTGATTTGACTTAATACATATTCATATGAATAAAATTTCATAAAGAACCTCCTTTTTTGAATATAATTTATTATAAGATATTTATAATATAAGGACAATTGTTTTTGATTAACAGATGCGCTTTAGAAAAAATATTTACTAACAAAAAGGAATAATGTACAATTTGCTTAAATTTAAGAAAGAGTGGAATTAAAAGGATGGAAAAACAACAATCATTAACACTAAAACAGAAGACACTAGTGGCTATTGTATTCTTAGTTTCTGCACTAGTAACATCGGAAATGGCTCATCTATATATTGAAAAAAACGGAGAATACGAATATTCTATTTTTAGATGGATACTAGTACATCAATGGAGCATTGTCCCAGCCGTTGGAAGTGTCTGGATTTTAAATTGGAAAAAAATAGAATTCATCAAACAAAACTTTTTTATTAAAGTATTGCTAAACTGGGTTATCATACTAGCACTGACTTATATATTAGAAATCGTTTTGCTTTTTGTAATATTAATATTTGTTCGTTAAAGCTGTTAAGGCATAACTTGTCAGGAAAAATAAAATAGAGTAATCAAAGTACTTTACGTTTAGTAGAGTGCTTTTTTTTGGGAGAAATGTGGGAGGTTTAATGCTATACTATGGGTACAAAATGAAAAGAAGTTATAGAGAATAGGGGGAAAAATAAATGGCGATAGCTGAACAAAAGTTAGAAATGATAATTTCAGATTTGCGAGAATGTATTGATGCTTTGAAGGAAACTAAGGAACAGTTAGAAGTTGAATATGATGAAAAAAGAAATCAATATGTTAAGAATACATATAATAATAGACCAGTGACTTTTGAAATTTTTGAATTATCTTTTGAAGAAGCATTTAATAAAGTTATTGAGTACTTGGAAATTCAAATTGAAAGTTTAGAAAATTATTCTAAATTAAGAACAAAAATAACGCATACAATAATTAGTAAAAGTTATAATAATATCCTAAATGAATTTGATTATCCATATGATACATCTTCATTAAAATTGAATATTAATAAAGTTGAAACATTTATTAATATTTTAACGTGGAAAAATTTAAATGAAGAATATAAAAGACTCGATTTATTAAAGCGATTTTCAGGAATTGAAAAAGATATAGTTTTAATTGGGGGTAACGGTAAAGGAAAAACATTTTTAGCTAACTTTCTAAAAGAAAGTGAATTTAATTCTATTTCTGTTATTGGCTCACAGAAGATTTTAAATTTTTATAGTAGTAGTACTAATTCTATAAGAGCTTCTCAAAAGGATATTGAGAACTCTTTATTAAAAAATAATATAAAAGAGTCAAAAAATGAAATAAATACCTTTGACTTTTTTGATTTTATGAGATTTCAATTTACAAAACTTATAATTGCAATGCAGGTAGAATATTATGACTATTTAATTGAGCGTGAACGAGGTAAAAGAGAAAAAAAAGATAATAGTACGGTATTTGAAAAAGTTAATAATATTTTCAATGTTTTATTTAAAGATATCGAATTAATATTTGCTTCAGGAGAAGAAATTCCTTTAATGGTAGAGAAAAAAGGGAAAAGATATTCAGTTAATGGTTTGTCAGAAGGCGAAAAAGTTGTACTCTATTATGCAATTAGTGTTTTAATGGCTAAAGATGATGGATTAATAATTATTGATGAACCAGAAACATATTTAAATCCTTCTATTTCAAATTTATTTTGGGATAAACTAAAAGAAGAAAAGCCTAATACACAATTTTTATTTATTACTCATTCTGTAGATTTTGTATTAGGAAGAAGTAATGCTCAAATTGCATGGATAAAGGAGTTTGTTTATCCAGATGAATGGGAGTTAGAACTATTAACGGAAGAAAATAAATTACCTAAGCAATTGTTGACTGAAATATTAGGAAGTTCAAAACCCTATTTATTTTGTGAAGGTACAAAAGCAAGCTATGATTATCATATTTATAAAGCATTATTTGGAGAAGAATACACAATTATTCCTTCTGAAGGACATATTTCAGTAATTAATAATGTTAAAGCAGTTAATGAATTGGAAGGTTTTAATACCGCATATGGAATAATTGATTTAGATACTCTAACTGAAGATGAAATAGAATCATATAAACAAGAGAAAATAGAAGTTCTTCCATTTAATGAAATTGAAATGCTGTTTTTTGAAGAGCATATTATGGAATCTTTTATGAAAAATGTACATGCAGAAAAATATAATAGTATAATAAATGATTTCAAATCAAAATTTTTTAACGAGGTAGAAGAAAACAAAAAAAGAATTGCCTTAGCATATATTAAGAAATATGTTGAAAATTATTTGTTAAAAGAAAAAATTAAAGAATACGCTGAAATTAAAGATATTCAAAATCAACTAGATAATTTTTTAAATTTTGATATTCAAGAGCTTTATTCACAAAAGTTAAACCAAATTAACCAAATAGTTAAAGATGAACAATACTTTGAGCTTTTAAAGGTATGTAATTTAAAAGGTCAGATAACAGGGGGATTAGCTAATAGAACTCTAGTCGGGGGTTATATTGATAAAGTAAAAGAAAAAATTATAGTTGATAAGGATTTACAAGTATATATTCGAAATACTTATTTTTCAAATTTAAAATATTAATAAAAAATAAATTATTTCTCTTTATTTACAAAGTTACATTGTAATAATTAACATATTTTAATCTATAAATTGGAGTGTTATAAGGGGTATGGTATAATAAAAGTATGGAAACAACACAAAAAGAACAAATAAAATTACAACCTTTTACAAAGTGGACAGGTGGTAAAAGACAACTAATACCAACAATTAAAGAACTTATGCCAGTAAAATATAATCGTTATTTTGAGCCTTTTATTGGTGGTGGTGCTTTGTTTTTTGAATTATGTCCAGAAAACGCATATATTAATGATTTTAATGAAGAACTTATCAATAGCTATAAAGTAATAAAAGAAAATCCATTAGAATTAATAACACTTTTAGAGGAACATAAAAATAATAATTCAAAGGAATATTATTTAGATATTCGTGCAGCAGATAGAGATGGCAGATTAGAAAGGATGTCAAATGTAGAAAGATCTGCTCGAATCCTCTATATGTTAAGAGTGAATTTCAATGGTTTGTATAGAGTAAATTCTAAAAATCAATTTAATGTACCGTATGGAAAATATAAAAATCCTAAGATTGTAAATCCAGATTTAATCAATTCCATTTCAAATTATCTTAATAATAATAATATTCATATATTAAATGGAGATTTTGAAAAAGCATTGGAAGATGTTTGTGAGGGAGATTTCGTTTATTTCGATCCACCTTATATACCAATTTCAGCTACAAGTGCTTTTACATCGTATACATCAGAAGGATTTACTTATGAAGATCAAGTTAGATTACGTGATACGTTTAAGATGCTGGATGAAAGAGGAGCTTATTTAATGTTATCTAATTCTTCAAGTCCTTTAGTTGAAGAATTATATAGTGGTTTTAATATTCATTTTGTAGAAGCTAATCGTATGAATGGAGCTAAGCTTTCAAGCCGAGGAACAATTTCAGAAATAATAGTAACAAATTATAAGAAATAAGTTCTAAATAAAGGGGAGATTATGATGGTTAAAGCATTTTATAAGAAGCAACATATGATGCTAATTCATGGAGATACATTTGATGTTTTATCCAAAATTAAGCCTGAAACAGTTGATATGATATTTGCTGATCCACCATATTTTTTAAGTAATGGAGGAATTTCGAATTCAGGAGGACAAGTAGTATCTGTTGATAAGGGAGATTGGGATAAAGTTTCATCATTTGAAGAAAAACATGAGTTTAACCGCCAATGGATTAGGTTAGCAAGAACAGTTTTGAAACCGAATGGTACAATTTGGATTTCAGGTAGCCTTCATAATATATATTCTGTGGGTATGGCATTGGAACAAGAGGGATTTAAAATTTTAAATAATATTACTTGGCAAAAAACAAATCCAGCGCCAAATTTGTCGTGTAGATATTTTACTCATTCAACAGAAACAATTCTTTGGGCGAGAAAGAATGATAAGAATGCACGTCATTATTATAATTATGAATTAATGAAAGAAATCAATGATGGAAAACAAATGAAAGATGTTTGGACAGGTTCCCTAACTAAAAAGGCAGAAAAGTGGGCTGGAAAACATCCAACTCAGAAACCAGAATATTTATTAGAACGAATTATTTTGGCATCAACTCAAAAAGGAGATTGTATTTTAGATCCTTTTGTTGGCAGTGGAACTACTGGTGTTGCTGCTAAAAGGTTGGGTAGAAAGTTTATTGGAATTGATGCAGAAAAAGACTATTTAGAAATTGCTAAAACAAGATTGGAGAATGAAAAATGGAACAAATGAGAGATTTCAACCAATGGTTATCAACTATGACAGATTCAATTGCAGATTGGACATATTATGTAGATTTTCCTAAAGTATATAGAAATGTGAATGAAATTAAAATTCCTTTGAATATTATGAATAGTTTACTAGGAAGTAAAAATATTCGTAGTGAGTTTTTAGAATTGTTAGATAAATATCCAGAAATTTTAAAAGCTATTCCAATTATTGTTGCAAAGAGATTAAACGATACTATTTTAGTAAAAGATGTAGAAAAAGATTTTTATTTCAAGTTTAAGAAACCTAACTATTCACCAGAAGAATATGCAGATTTTATGGAAAAATCAGGAGTATTTGACTTGTTAAGTAATCACTTGGTTGCTAATTTATTTGATTATGTAACAGGTGTTGAGGTAGGAATGGACACAAACGGTAGAAAAAATCGTACAGGTCACACAATGGAAAATATTGTTCAAAGTTACTTGGAACAAGAAGGTTTTGAGATGGGTATTAATTTATTTAAAGAAATCTATCAAAATGAAGTTGAACAGTTGTTTAATGTTGATCTATCAGCAATAACAAATGAAGGAAATACATCAAAAAGATTTGATTTTGTTATTAAAAGAGATTCTACAGTTTACTTAATAGAAACTAATTTCTATTCTGGTGGTGGATCAAAATTAAATGAAACAGCACGTTCCTATAAAATGATTACAGAGGAAGCAAAAACAATTCCAAATGTTGAGTTTGTTTGGTTTACTGATGGTCAAGGATGGTTTCAAGCAAAGAAAAACTTGAGAGAAACTTTTGAAGTATTACCGTATTTATATAATATTAATGATTTGAAAAATGGTATTTTAAAAGAATTACTTTAAAAAAATTTGTTTTTAGGAGGGAGATTATGGAGAAAATTATTTCAGATGCTTTAGTAACAGCTGGTACTGAATTGTTAAGTTTAACTATTAAAGGAACAGCAACTTTAATAAATGCTAAAATAACATCACTACGAGAAGAAAAAAATGCAGAAACATTACGCAATTCTTATGAGGAGATTATTAATGAATTACTTTCAGAGAGAGAACAAGCAATACGTATAGCACAAGCTTACAAAGAAGAATATGAAAGAGTTAATATAGATGATAAAGACATAGAGTATCTACATAATACTTTGGTTAACTTGATAAACTTACTATCATCATTTTCTGAAAGGCATACAGAAGAACAAGAATCTATGCTAAAATTAGTTGGACTTTTAAATAAAGACACATTAAAAACAATGCAATTGTTGGGATTCAATTATAAAGAAGCAATTGGATTACCTTTGACAGAAGTATGTTCAGATGCAATTAAGAACAAATTAGGATCTAATTTAAATAAAAAGGGTAAGAATAAGTAATTTATATGAAAACTAACTATTGTAGAAGTTGCCGACAGAATGCGTTATTTCTTTATGGGGAATGCGCTAGTGACATCTATTGTAAAAAGAATTGCTTTAGGAATGGAGAACTAAAAGGATGACTAATTTAAGTTGGATATTTTATAAAGAAATTCCAGTACCGCATGATGTTCAGGAATTATTAATTAATGGTGAAGTAGCAGAACGAGCATTTAGAACGGTTCGTGATGTGGCGATTTTTACGAACAAGCGATTAATTGTTAAGGATGTTCAAGGATTAACCGGAAGTAAGGTGGAGATTTATTCTTTACCTTATAGTTCTGTTCATATGTGGTCTACTGAAAATGCTGGAATGTTAGATTTCACTTCAGAAGTAGAATTATGGACAAGGGCAGGTAATATTAAGATTCAATTGAAGAGAGATATTAATATTCGCACCTTTGAACGTTTACTCGCTGAATATATTTTGTAAAATGATTTACCGTGGATGAATATTGTCCACGGTATTTTTATTTAAAAGAACGTAAGCGACTATTAGATAGAGATGATGAGATATTTTGGACGTTTTTATAACCTTAAAAATCCTTTTCTTTTGTATAAAAAATGTTATAACATATGAAACACTTACAGGCTTAAAAATAAATTAAAAAATTTATTAAAAAAGTAAGCTAAAAGTTTGCAATTTCCTTTGAAATTGTATACGATATCACTTGTAGATGAGAATCATTCTTATTTATTATGAAAACATAGGAGGCTAACATAAAATGAAAGTTGTAGTAGTTGGATGTACTCATGCGGGTACTGCTGCAGTAAAAACAATTTTAAATGATAACCCAGGCGCACAAGTCGTAGTATATGAAAGAAATGATAATGTATCATTCTTATCATGCGGTATTGCGTTATACGTAGGAGGAGTTGTTAAAGACCCTCAAGGCTTATTCTATTCTAGTCCAGAAGAATTAGCTTCATTAGGAGCAGAAGTTCATATGGAACACGATGTAACAAGCATCGATACAAAAGGTAAATCTTTAACTGTTAAAGATTTAAAATCTGGTGAAGAAAAAACAGAAACTTTTGATAAATTAGTTTTAACAACTGGTTCTTGGCCAATTCTTCCTCCAATTCCAGGACGTGAATTAGAAAACGTTCAATTATGTAAAAACTACAACCAAGCTAAAGAAATCTTTGCTAAGAAAACTGACAAGAAGAAAGTTGTTGTTGTCGGTGGTGGATACATTGGTATCGAATTAGTAGAAGCATTTGCTTTAGAAGGTAAAGAAGTAACATTAGTTGATGGATTAGACCGTATCTTAAACAAATACTTAGACCCAGAATTCACTGATATCTTAGAAGAAGACTTACGTGAACGTGGTGTACAAGTTCGCTTAAACGAAATGGTTAAATCATTCGAAGGCGAAAACGGAGTTGTTAACAAAGTTGTAACTTCTGGTGGCGAATACGAAGCTGACATGGTTATCTTATGTGTAGGATTCCGTCCAAACAACGACTTAGTTAAAGATCAATTAGAAACAATGCCTAACGGTGCTATCATCGTTAACGACTACATGGAAACATCTGTTAAAGATGTATACGCAGCTGGAGATAGCTGTGCTGTTAACTACAACCCTAACGGAGGACACGCATACATTCCATTAGCAACAAACGCTGTACGTATGGGTGCTTTAGTTGGTAAAAACATTAACGGACACAAAGTTAAATACCGTGGAACACAATCTACATCAGGATTACACTTATTCGGATGGAACATTGGTTCAACAGGTGTAAACGTAGGTAGCGCACCTCACTTTGGTTTAGATGTACGTTCTGTATACGTGGTAGATAACCACCGTCCAGAATTCATGCCAACATACGAAAAAATCTACATGAAATTAGTTTACGAAGTAGGTACAAACCGTATCGTAGGTGGACAAGTAATGTCTAAATACGACTGTACAGCTTCTGCAAACACATTGTCATTAGCAATCCAAAACAAAATGACAATCGAAGACTTAGCTTATGTAGACTTCTTCTTCCAACCAGTATTCGACCGTCCATGGAACTACTTAAACATCTTAGGACAAGCTGCAGTAGAACAAGAACGTGTATTAGCTGAAGGTAAATAATTAGATTAAATTATGAAAAAACGACAAGTATCAAAAGTACTTGTCGTTTTTTACGTTTCTAACACCTGACAAATCAGTTGAAGAATCATTTTAACCGCCCCTCACATCAAGGAGAGTGAATAGAAACAGAAAATAATTTTCATCGTAGTAATAATATAAGCCAAACCAGTATTGGCTTATATTATTAGGAAAAATTGAGACCAAGGCTCAATTTTTAGCCATGAAACCCGAATGGGTTTGCTGGCGTCCGGCTATAATGAAAATTATTTTCTGTTTCTATTCACGAGATTTCCTAAAAAAGAATTAAGGTAACGATTGAATTAGCATTTCTGTTCGTTTCTATGTTACAATAAGAACGTTATATTACTATAGTAATATAGAACTCATACATTAGATACAATAACAGAAGAGGAGTTACCAATGAAAAGGAAAATTATGTACGACGAACAAGATTCCCGCATCGATTACGGAATCATCTTACCCGTCTTATTATTAGCATTAATCAGCATAGCAACATTACTATCAACTACCTATATTCAAGTAGCACACGGATCACTCAGAACTGTCCTCATGCAATTTGTATGGTATGTTATTGGGACAATTGCCATCATTATTATTATGCAATTTGACTCAGAACAACTTTGGAAACTAACCACCCTGAGTTACATCATAGGACTCATACTTTTAGTAGCAGTCCTATTCCTATATGACAGAGGAACCGCAGCAGCAACCGGTGCGAAAAGTTGGTTTAGAATAGGAGGTTTTTCCTTCCAACCATCAGAAATTGTAAAAATCTTCTACATCCTGATGCTCGCAAAAGTAGCGACCCATCATAACATGTTAACAAAATACCGTACAAGAAGCACTGATTGGTATTTATTTGCCAAACTAATTGCATATGCATTACCAGCATTATTACTCGTTATCCTACAAAATGACTTAGGAACAACCTTAGTATTCTTAATGATTCTTGGCGGCGTCATGATTATGTCAGGAATTAGCTGGAAAATTTTATTACCATTAATTTTAACAGCCATTTTAATCGGTTCATTACTCATCTATTTAGTAGTATACAATCGACAACTATTATTAAACATCGGATTCAAAAATTATCAATTCGGTCGTATCGATTCATGGTTAGACCCATACCGTGACCAAGGAGGAGCAGGATTCCAATTATTCCAAAGCTTGAAAGCAATCGGTTCAGGAAAAATGTTCGGTAAAGGATATGGACACTCAGAAGTATACGTTCCTGTTCGTGAGTCAGACTTAATCTTTGCAACAATCGGTGAAAACTTCGGCTTCCTAGGCGGAACATTCTTAATTACCGTGTATTTCATTTTAATTTACCAAATGATTCGAGTATGTTTTGATACAAAAAATGAGTTTTATTCTTATATTGCAACAGGAGTAATTATGATGATTTTATTCCACGTTGTAGAAAATATTGGAATGACAATTGGACTATTACCATTAACAGGGATTCCATTACCATTCATTTCGCAAGGGGGATCTTCTCTATTAGGAAATATGATGGGGATTGGGTTAATGATGTCGATGAGATACCACTTCAAGAGTAATATTTTTGGAGAAGATGAGGATCCATTTAATCAACAAACAAGACAACAACAACAATTACCAGAAGAATTTTTAAAAGCAAGAGCGTAAGGGAGAACAGATATGATTATTTATAGCCATCCAAAATGTACAACTTGTAAAAAAGCCTTAAAATGGTTAGAACTACACAATATTCCATTTGAAGTAAAAGATATTCGTGAAGAGCATCCAACTGCAAAAGAATTACAAGTTCTAGTTGAAAGAAGTGCATTACCACTAACAAAAGTATTTAATACAAGTGGAGAATTATATCGTAAATTGGGATTAAAAGATGTGATTAAAACAATGGAAACTTCTAAAGCGATGGAATTATTAGCCAGTGATGGAATGTTAATTAAACGTCCATTATTAGTATCAGATGAAGCAGTATTTTTCGGATTTAAAGAAGAACAATATGAACAATTATTGAAAGGTGAATCAAATGATTAAATATAGTGAAAATGGATTATGGATTAAAAAAGAAGAAAATCGCTATACAGTAGGAATTTCTCCAAAAGGACAAGATGATATTGGAGATGTTAGTTTTGTAGAATTATTTAACCAAGAAATTTTAACAACAGAAGATTCATTTATGAGTGTTGAAGCTGCAAAAGCTGTAACGGAATTCGTTAGTCCATTATCAGGGAAAGTAGTCGCTTGGCATACAGAATTAGAAGACAATCCTGAAATGTTAAATCAAGTCGATATAGCTGTGAACTGGATTTATATATTAGAAGAAGTGGATGAAGCTGCATTTGCGAGTTTGTTAGATAAAGATTTACCAATCGTTTGTGAGAAGAAAGAAGGGTGTGGAAACTAGAATGCAAGTACAATTCATTACAGCAGAGGTTTTCAAGCAACATCAAGAAGAATTTGAAAATGCTAATTTTTTACAAACAAATGAAATAGCAGAAGTTCATAAGAGTAGTCAATTTTATGATGAGATTTTTTATATTTCTTGGACTGAGGGTGAAAGATGGATAGCTCAAGCATTAGTTTGTATACGTAGACGTTTTAGATTTTTTAAAGAAGCGGTAATCGTACAAGGCCCATTATTTCATTTAGATGAATTATCTTTATTACCACAAATGTTAGAAAGTCTTGAAGTTTTCTTAAAAGAAAAAGGTATTTCTAGAGTAGAAATGAATCCTTATTTAATAAATAAAGTTTTAAACGAATCATTAGAAGTTCTTGAAGAATGTAACTATCCTGAATTATTATCTTATTTTAAAGAAGCAGGCTATCAACGCTCACTAGATTTAGAGGGAGGAAGTGTCATTCTTCAGTTATTTAGAAAAGATATATCAGTATTCGGGAATAGTGAGGAGCTATATAAAGATTTATCAAATTCTTTAAAACGTGATTTAAGAAAATCAACAGAATCTCATATTCAAATTCATGAATTGGAACAAGATGATTTAGATATATTCTATTCCATCCTAACAGAAACTTCATTAAGAAAAGGATTTGCGGTGAAGGATTTTACTTATTTCAAAAAAATGAAAGAGAGTTTTCAAGATAAAGCAAAATACATGGTTGCTTTCTTAGATGTAGAAGCTTATAAAGCTTATTATCAAGAAAGAATTGAATTCTTTACAAATCGAGTAGAAGAATTGGGAAAAGAATTAGCTGTCCGTGAAGCTGAAGGGAAACATGTGAAGAAAACACATGGATTGATTACTGATGCAAAAGATCAATTAGCTAGTTATCAAAAACGTAAAAAAACTTTTGAAGCATTAGACATTCATAATCCAATGTTAGCTTTATCAGGATACTTATTTATGTGTTATGGGGATGAAGTCATTTCAGTTTTTGGTGGTTCTCATGAAGAATACTTAAACTTTGGTGGTTCAAGTTTATTGAACTGGGAAATGATGAAGTTTGCTAAAGATAACGGTTATAAGTATTATAATTTCTATGGAACTATTGAAACGAACCAAGCGAATCAAAACGAAGGAAACTTTAACTTTAAGCGTCAATTTGGAGGAAATCTCGTTCAATTAGCGGGGAATTTTAGCAAAACGCTTAATCCATTATTAGCATGTATTGCAAAATTTAAGAAAATATAAGAATCTACAGAAATAGACTTTTCTTTGGAGTAGCAAAAATGACGCCAGCAGACCTTACGGTCTCATGGCTAAAATTCGAGCCAAGGTCTCGAATTTTCGGGTAACAAAAGCCACTAAAAGTGGCTTTTATTACTTTTGCTACGGAGAAAAGTCTATTTCTTCCGATTTTAGTATTAGAATACATAAAAAAAGAGAAAAGACTTTTCAATGTAGTATGAGCAATGAGCCTCGCAAAAGCGAGGCTGCTTGTGTCCTATTTACTACTTATTAGAAAAGTCTTTTTTTCTTACGTATTGTACAAAATGGTTAAATAGTTCTTGCATTCCTTCATCATCGTTCACCATTGTTTCTGGATGACCTTGTAATGCTAGAACATAATGTCCTTCTTCATTCGATTCAAAAGCTTCGATTAATCCATCAGAACTCCAAGCAACTGCTTTGAAGTTTGGAGCAAGATCTTTAACAGCTTGATGATGGTACGAATTGATTGCTGTCTTTGTTCCAAATATTTTAGATAATTCACTACCTTCAGCAATTTCAATCGTATGAGTAGCAGTAGAAGGCATTGTTTTTTGAACATGTAAAATCGTTGATTCTGGATATTGCGATTGAATGTCTTGGTATAAAGTACCTCCAAAAGCAACATTTAAAATTTGAATACCTCTACAGATGGCAAGAATTGGTTTACGTTGACGATAAGCTTCTTCAATTAGCGCAAGTTCATACGTATCTCTTACTGGATAAGTTCTTCCTAAATTAATATGAGGTTCTTCTCCATATAAAAGAGGTGAAACATCTTGCCCTCCTGATAAAACTAATGCGTCAACTCTTGAAATATATTCGTGAGCTGTTTCTTGAGAAACAATCGGTAAGATTACTGGAATGGCTTTTGCTTTTTCTAACCCAGTAATAAATCCGTTAGGTGCATAAGATAGGATATAGGTATCATGTTCAGTATTATCTTGACGATGATTTCCTGAAATTCCTATTAATGGATATTGTTGCATCTATTTTTCCCCTTTCGCATTGTAAGTAGTTTATATGATACTCTATTTTCATGAAAATGAAAAGTTTTTTATATGAAAATCAGTGAAAAACTTGCAGTAGAAGATATGAATTCGAAACGTTATCTTTTGATAATCGTTCTCATTTAAGATAAAATATTATTAATGTGACAGATAAAATTTTCTGTTATATGTTTGAGGATTTATTTTGAAAGGGGCTTAATAATGGCAACATTAGAAATTAAAAATTTACATGTATCAATTGAAGATAAAGAAATTTTAAAAGGTGTCAATTTAACTATCAATACGGGAGAAATTCATGCAGTAATGGGACCTAACGGTACAGGAAAATCAACACTTTCTGCAGCAATTATGGGACATCCAAGTTATGAAGTAACAGAAGGAGAAATCTTATTAAACGGAGAAAACGTTCTTGAAATGGAAGTAGATGAACGTGCTCGTGCTGGTCTATTTTTAGCAATGCAATATCCAAGTGAAATTGCTGGGGTAACAAATGCAGAATTTATGCGTTCAGCGATTAATGCTCGTCGTGATGAAGATAATAAAATGGGTGTTCGTGAGTTCATCAAAAAATTAGATGAAAAAATGGCGATTTTAGATATGCCAGAAGAAATGGCAGAACGTTACTTGAATGAAGGATTCTCTGGTGGAGAAAAGAAACGTAATGAAATTCTTCAATTAATGATGATTGAGCCAAGTTTTGCGATTTTAGATGAAATCGATTCAGGTCTAGATATTGATGCGCTTAAAGTTGTTTCTCGTGGTGTTAATGCCATGCGTGGAGAAAACTTTGGATCATTAATTATTACTCACTATCAACGTTTATTAAACTATATTGAACCAGATGTTGTTCATATTATGATGGACGGACGTGTGGTAATGACTGGAGATGCAGCATTAGCAAAACGTTTAGAAGCAGAAGGATATAAAGGAATTAGTGAAGAATTAGGAATTTCTTTAGAACATCAAGAATAGGAGAAAGAGAATGGCAGAGAAATTAACCGTAACACCAGAACAACTGACTTCATTCTCACTTCTAAAGAATGAACCAGATTGGTTTTTAGACCTTCGTTTAAAAGCATTGGAATTAGCGAAACAATTACCATTACCATTTATTGAGCGTGTAAAATTCCATCGCTGGAATTTATTCCAAAGTGAAATTGGAGAAGCAAACTCACTCATTACAGAATTAGAAAAAGACATTCCAAGTGCAGTAGGAAGTGCAAAAATTGTTCAATTAGGAGCAGTTTCTTACTGGGAAGAAATGAATGTTGAAACAGCGATGCAAGATGTATTAGTAATGGATTTATTTGAAGCATTGCAACAATATCCAGAATTAGTGAAACCATACTATATGACAAAAGCTGTACCAGTCGATGAAGACAGCTTAACAGCGTATCATGCAGCAATGGTTAATTCAGGAATTTTCATTTATGTTCCTAAAAATGTTGTTTTAGAAGATATCATTGAATCTCATTTTGTACAAAATAATACAGTAGACGAGGCATTCGTGAAACACGTATTAATTGTGGCAGAAGAAAATAGTTCACTCTCTTATGTGGAACGTTTTGAAAGTATTGGTGACCGTAAAAATACAGCGAATATCATTGTAGAAGTGATTGCAAAAGAGGGAGCAAAAGTTCATTTTGCTGCAGTAGATACATTAGGTCAACCAACAGATGCCTACATTAACCGTCGTGGTTATTTAGAAAAAGATGCGACGATTGAATGGGCATTAGGGATTATGAATGATGGAAATGTGATTGCAGACTTCGATAGTGAATTACGAGGGGCAGGTTCTACTGCAAAAGTAAATGTTGTTGCTATTTCAACTGGTAAACAAGTACAAGGAATCGATACAAGAGTGACAAACTATGCAAACCACTCAGTGGGACATATTTTACAGCATGGAGTTATTCTTGATAAATCAACGTTAACATTTAACGGAATTGGACATATTATTAAAGGAGCAAAATTCGCAGATGCTCAACAAGAGAGTCGTGTATTAATGCTTTCTGAAGGCGGACGTGGAGATGCGAACCCAATTTTATTAATTGATGAAAATGAAGTAACAGCAGGACATGCGGCAAGTGTGGGACAAGTGGATGATGAACAATTATTCTACTTAACAAGCCGTGGAATTAGCCAAGCAGAAGCGAAACGTTTAGTGATTCGTGGATTCTTAGGTTCTGTTATTAGTGCAATTCCAGCACAAAATACACAAAAAGAATTAGTAGAAATGATTGATCAAAAGTTGGCGAAAAACGATGAACATTAATTACATTCGAAAAGATTTTCCAATTTTAAATAGAACCGTTAATGATGAACCATTAGTGTATTTGGATAATGCTGCTACAACGCAAAAACCTGAAAGTGTGATTCGTTGTATTGAAGAGTATTATCACGATTATAATGCGAATATTCATCGTGGTGTGCATACACTCGCTCAACTAGCAACAGATGCCTATGAAGCGAGTCGTCAAAAAGTGCAAACCTTTATCCATGCTTCTTCAATAAAAGAAGTATTGTTTACAAGAGGAACAACGACTGGAATCAATTGGGTAGCACAAGGTTTTGCCAAATACCGTCTGCATGAAGGTGACGAGATTTGGATTAGTAAAACGGAGCATCATTCTAATTTTGTTCCATGGCAACAATTAGCACTTCAAACAGGAGCTAGTTTAAACTTCCTCCCATTAACCGAAGAAGGGGAACTAGATGTACAAGCTACAAAAGAAGTTTTAACTCATAAAGCTAAAATCATTTCAATTGCGCATGCTTCAAATGTGTTAGGAACGATTCAGCCGATTAAAGCACTAGCACAAATCGTCCATGAAGTTGGAGGAATATTAGTTGTTGATGGAGCTCAAGCAGCACCACATATGAAAATCGATGTACAAGACTTGGATTGCGACTTTTATGCGTTTAGTGGTCATAAAATGCTAGCTCCAACAGGTATTGGTGTCTTATATGGGAAACAAGCACTATTAGAAGAAATGCAACCTATTGAATTTGGCGGAGAAATGATCGACTTCGTGTATGATACAGAAAGTACATGGAATGAACTTCCATGGAAATTTGAAGCAGGAACACCTAATATTGCCGGTGGAATTGCATTAGGGGCAGCCATTGATTATTTAGAACAAATTGGAATGGATCACATTCATGCCCATGAACAACAATTAGTAGCATATGTTTATGACAAATTAACACAAATGGAAGGTGTGACCGTTCATGGTCCAACGGATGTTTCAAGAAGAAGTGGCGTGATTTCATTTACAATGGATGGTGTGCATCCTCACGATTTAGCGACAGCTTTAGATATGGAAGGAGTAGCGATTCGTGCAGGTCATCATTGCGCTCAACCGTTAATGAGAGATTTATACGTTTCTTCGACTGCCCGTATTAGTTTTTATATTTATAATTCAATGGAAGAAGCTGAATTTTTCATAGAAGCATTACAAAAAGTAAAGGAGTTTTTCTCAGATGGCTTTATCTAAATTAGATCAATTATATCGTCAAGTGATTTTAGACCATTCGAATTTTCCTCGTCATAAAGGAATTCAAACGGAAAAAACAGCTGAAGTCATTGAATTAAATAATCCGACTTGTGGCGATGTATTACAGTTACAATTAGAATTATCAAATGATGGTCATATTACAAGTGCTCGCTTTGATGGGCAAGGTTGTTCGATTAGTATGGCGAGTGCCAGTATGATGTGTGATATTTTAGAAGGAAAAACTTTACCAGAAGCTTTAGAATTAGCAGAAGATTTCTCAAAATTAGTGCAAGGACAAAGTGTGAATGAAGATCGATTAGAAGATGCTGCCTTACTAAGTGGAGTTTCTAAATTCCCAGCACGTATAAAATGTGCCACTTTAGCATGGAAAGCATTAGAAAAAGCAGTTGAACAGAAAAACAAGAAAGGAATAGAGAAATGAGTGGAGTTCCAGAATTAGAAGATTACAAGTATGGCTTTCATGAAGATGTAACGCCCATATTTGATAGTGGAGTTGGATTAAGCGAAGAAGTAGTTCGTACCATTTCAAAAATGAAAAACGAACCAGAATGGATGCTTGAATTCCGATTAAAATCTTTAAAAGCATTTGAAAAAATGCCAATGCAAACATGGGGAGCGGATTTATCAGATATTGATTTTGATGCGATTACCTATTTCAAACGTGCGAGTGATAAACCAGCTCGTTCTTGGGATGATGTTCCTGAGAAAATCAAAGATACATTTGAAAAAATTGGGATTCCAGAAGCAGAACGTGCTTATTTAGCAGGTGCATCTGCACAGTTCGAATCAGAAGTTGTGTATCATAATATGAAAGAAGAATTCGATAAACTAGGAATTGTCTTCACAGATACAGACTCAGCATTAAAAGAATACCCAGAATTATTTGAAAAATATTTTGCAAAATTAGTACCACCAACAGATAATAAATTGGCAGCATTAAACTCTGCAGTATGGTCAGGAGGAACTTTTATTTACGTACCAAAAGGCGTAAAATGTGATGTTCCACTTCAAACATATTTCCGTATTAATGACCAAAATATGGGACAATTTGAACGTACATTAATTATTGTAGATGAAGGCGCAAGTGTACACTATGTTGAAGGATGTACAGCACCAACATATTCATCAAACAGCTTACATGCAGCGATTGTAGAAATCTTCGTAGAAGAAGGTGGCTACTGCCGTTATACAACGATTCAAAACTGGTCTGATAATGTCTACAATCTTGTAACAAAACGTGCTCGTGCAGCAGCTCATGGAACAGTTGAATGGATCGATGGAAACTTAGGAGCAAAAACAACAATGAAATATCCTTCTGTATTTTTAGAAGGACCTTATGCAAAAGGAACAATGTTATCCATTGCTTTTGCCGGAGAAGGACAACACCAAGATACAGGGGCAAAAATGATTCATAATGCACCTCATACTTCTAGTTCGATTGTTTCAAAATCAATCGCAAAAGATGGCGGTGTTGTAAACTATCGTGGACAAGTAACATTCAGTAAGAAATCTGATTATTCTATTTCTCATATTGAATGTGACACGATTATTATGGATGATTTATCGAAATCTGATACGATTCCATTTAACGAAATTCATAATGATAAAGTAGCTTTAGAGCATGAAGCGAAAGTATCAAAAATTTCTGAAGAACAATTATTCTACTTAATGAGTAGAGGAATTAGTGAATCTGAAGCAACAGAAATGATTGTTATGGGATTCGTTGAACCATTTACAAAAGAACTTCCAATGGAGTATGCAGTTGAATTAAACCGATTAATTGCGTACGAGATGGAAGGTTCGGTTGGTTAACCGATAAAAATAGCGCATTATAGCGCTATTTTTTTATCAT